>Ga0233365_1000024_pt1 | contig 141375 bp, 131 predicted proteins | sample ElkDunMinimDraft_27_FD_191535 | JGI IMG/M metagenome (GOLD analysis project Ga0233365, IMG submission 191535) | Fecal eukaryotic communites from dung pellets of Tule Elk in California, USA - Elk Dung C36 | ecosystem: Host-associated > Mammals > Digestive system > Large intestine > Fecal...
TACCTTGATCCTTTGAAATTCCTGCACAGCCTTAGAGAACAATCGGATAAACCTTTAAACATCGAATAATATGGACTATCATTTAAGATCACTACAACAAAAACTAAGTATTCTGGCCAGTGGCGAGGATATTGGTCTAACCCCACAGGAAGCCGCCATTTATGGCGTGGATTACGCCGACGAATGGCCAGACGATGAATCCCCGGAGGTGGATGAATATGAGCAGTAAAAATTCAAAATCCCTGCATGAAATAGTAGCCGCAAATATCATCAAGAAACTCGAAGAGGGTACGGCGCCGTGGCAAAAGCCGTGGAATGACAACGGCCCGGCCTTTGAAATCCCATACAATGCCACAACGGGAAACCGCTATAAAGGGATAAATATTTTTTCCCTCTTGATGGCTGATCGTGATGACCCCCGATGGATGACCTTTAAGCAGGCATCGGAAAAAGGCTTGCAAGTGCGGAAAGGTGAAAAGGCTTCCCTTATCCAATATGTCAAACTACACCAATTGGTGCCCAAGAAAGACGAGCAGGGCAAACCGATTTTGGACGAAAAAGGAAAACCTGTTAAGGTTCAGGTAAGGTTAGACAGGCCGATCATTACAACGGCTTGGGTGTTCAATGCGGAACAGATCAACGGTATCGAGCCTTTGGTTAAACCCGATGTAAAACAATTCCAATGGGATCCTATCGAGAGGGCAGAAAATATCATTCAGGCTTCGGGAGCAGATATAACCCACAAAGCAGGTAACCGAGCGTATTACAGTCCGGCACTCGACAGTATCACCATGCCTTTGCGTGAACAATTCGATGCACCGGATAAGTATTATGCCACCGTGCTCCATGAGCTCGGTCATTGGACGGGACATAAAGACCGTCTGGACAGAAGCATGGTTGACAGTTTTGGAACGGATGGATACGCCCGCGAAGAACTCCGTGCCGAAATCGCTTCGATGCTTATCGGTCAGGAACTCAACATTGGTCATGATCCAGGCCAGCACATTGCTTATGTGGACAGTTGGATACAGATTTTGCGTGATACACCTTTTGAGATACATGCTGCCGCGGCCGATGCGGAAAAAATTCTGAATTACCTTTTGGCGTTTGAGCAAAAAAGAGAAATCAAAGCGGCCGCTAATGTTCAGACCGAAGTCCAGACCGAGGCAGGACCACTAAAGGCAAAAGAAGCCAGCCTGTCTATAGGTGATGAAATCGCCTATAACAATACCATGTACAAAGTGCAAGGGCATTTGAAACGTGGACGTATGCGTGTGGAAGACCTATCGACTGGAAACACGTTTTCGCTATCGAGAACTGACGGGCTGTATGGTTCCCTGCTACACGCCAAGCAGAACCCTAACAGTATCAAGCCAAGTGAAGACCTGCATCGCCCGGTACAAGCCGAAATTGAGGCTGTTGCCGCCTATGGCATCAGAAGATAAAAATTATAAAACTTAACAAACAATTACATCATGAAATATCCTATCAACGAAAACGAAATGCCCCTAAACGAACTTGAAAAATTGGGACTTTACAAAGACGGAGGGTTCAGCATCAATCCGGAGAATATCGATGCCCTGCTTGCAGGGAGAAGAACCGATATGTTGAGCATGGCTGGTCTGAACATCGACGGGTTTGCCATCCGTCAATTGGATGCAAAGTTATCCCTTAGCCGAAATACAGACGGCACAGTACAACTAAACATACATCCCATATACCGTGAACCTCAATGGCATCCATTGTTGAGCGATGACGAGGAAAAAGCCCTGATCGCAGGAGAAAAGCACGTGGTAAGCAAGGAACAGGAGATTGACGGAAATAAAAAGAAGAAAGTCATCATTGAATATGACGACTTGACAAGGGAGTTTGTGGGGTATGAACCCGACGAAGTGCAGGCTCCCATTCGAGTAAATGGCGAAGAACTTTCGGAAAAGCAACAGGAGGCTTTCCGTAACGGTGAAGTGGTGGAACTCAAGGACGGGACCAAAATCCAACATTCGGCGACAGACAATAAAGGTATCCGTTCAGACCGAAAACGGCTTATCCTATCGGTGCTATTGGATGGCGGTATATCTTACTTGGTTTTCCGAGGTATCAACAACCTAAAAGGTAGGATTGAACCGCAAGACGAGGGTTATACCGAGGGATACAACCGCGCATTAACCGACATGATGATGGCTGATAAAAAAGAAAAAGGCAACGAGAAAACCGTTCAAGACCTTGTGCAAAATCTTCGTGATAAGCAAGAAAGCAGAGGTTATGGACGTACCGTAGCGAGGTAATGGTATTTCTCCAATTAAAGCCCGGAGTACGGAACTTCTTTGCGCCTTTTATCGATATGGTTGGGGATAAAATTCTGTTTCCTTATACATTGGAAAATCAAATTGTAGCCCAAGAGCATTGGAGTGAAAACGGTGTCCGTATTCCAGTCTGTAAGGGTATGTGGTTGGTGACGGACAGCTTGCCTGTATCTGTCACCAATCTTTTTATCGGTCATTCTGCAAGCGATATATTATGCTTCTGCCATTATTACCCTAATTGGATTATTCCACACCGTCCGAGTGCATTTGCTTCATTGGGATTATTGCCTACCAAAGAACAGTTTACTTGTCTTAAAACCCTTTTCACCAATGCCAAAATACATACGGTATTTGACGGGGGAATAAGCGGCCGTGTAGCCGATTGCAAAGTAGCAACGTGGCAGATCGGCAAGAGTGCAAGGTTTAGTCTTGTTGATGACCACGGAGAGTTTTACTGCAACAAAAAGAAGTACCGTATTCCGGTCAGTATTTTTTCATTGAACCGTTTTGAGAGATTGTCCGGCATACGTGCAGGTGTCAGAACCCATAAACCCAAAGCACCATTTGAAACGTTCTACCAATCCTTTACAAACGGGCTAATCTGAACCAGCCCACCCGCACCCCTGATCCTTAATTGGGTCAGGGGTTTTGTTGTATAACTCAAAAATTACTTATCTGTGTTGAGAGTATTAAGATGGTAGCCTGAACAATAGGTCAATCAAAATTATTTAAGAGAATAAAACATAGTTATACTGTAATGTCATTCCTTTAGATTAAGCATCTGCTGGAATTATTTTAAGATCTGGGAAAGTGCTGGTAAAAAAGGAGCAAACACCGTCATATGGTTGGCCGCTGCTGCTATGAAATTTTGATAGGCACTTGTAAAGTCTTTTCTACCTTGGTTCCTCTCCATTTCTTTCACCAAATCTATTAATGCCAGATTACCCGATAACTGCTCCTCAATCACCTTGACCAACGAGGAAAATAATATCCCTTCAATTGCACCTGAAACAACATTACTGGAATTATCAACGGAATCGTGATAGATCCTTGTATTGTTTCCGCTAAGATGATAAGTGACCGAGGAATACTCCTCTTTTTTAACGGCATTACCTTTGCTGACTTGGCATTCATACCGTTCCGGTGCGATTCTTCCACGAGGTTTATATCCGCTGTCCAAAACAGTAAAATTTTCTATTCTGTCGCCGGGTAAATCCCTTACTAGGCTGTCACCGTCTTCAATGTACCAATCAGCCTGAAGGTGTTCTGAATATATGAGTATCGTGTTGTTTTTCGAATCAACATTTGCCTTGATTCCCGAAGAAACAGATTCACTATTTGCTTTGACTATTCGGACAATATCGTTTTGGTTTTTCCCAAACATGGTTTAAATATTTGCTATACAAATATAATATATCATTTGAATTTATAGATCATGGAAAGATGTAAGAATCCCTGTTTCGATAGCAACGAGAAAAATATCCTTTTGATACACAAAACCAATCCTAACTGACAGATTTTCAGTCAAAGTATATGCCGAGCTGACAAAAGTATGACAATATTGGATTGGTACTGCAATTGATGACCATCCATACCTTGATGCTAAAGAGGAAAAAGTATTAAGACATAGAGGATTATTGCCGATTTTATTCGGCGAGACAACTATTATTAATCATCTATTGTCAAGACCTCGTGGAACCGTTCAAAGCGGAACTTAAATTTTTGATATGAAAAAAGCTTACATAATAAACTATGACCTAAACAACACGAAGGATTATGAGACATTGTTTGCCGAGATATATACACTCGGCGGTAAACGCGTCTTAAAATCTTGTTGGTTGATTATGTCTTCTCTTTCTGCAAAAGCCATTAGAACTCTATTACTAAACTTATTTTTTACAAAAAAAACTAATTATGGCCTCAACCGTAAACAATTCTTTTAATGAGTTTATGTCTGACGTGATCAGGATACATCCTGACAGGAATGATATAGCTAAAAGAAGCAAAGCAAACCTTGTTACTGAAATCAGGAAGTTTCCTAATGACGGAAAGTTCTTGACTTTGCATTCCGATTTACCCAGCATTGATTATGGGTCTTTCTCCCGTAAAACCAAGATACGGCCGTTGGACGACATCGATTTAATGATTGTCCTGCATGCTCAGGGAAATTGGCGTGAATCAAATTATGCAGGAGGATATACAATTCGGGTCCCGCAAGATGCCGATAAACAATTGGCACTGTGCAATGCCGGGACTAACATACTTAATTCTATCAAAGTAATTAATAAGTTCAAGGATTATCTAGGCAAAGTGCCTTCTTATAAAAAAGCCGAAATAAAACGTAATCATGAAGCGGTGACTTTAGAACTGGGTTATGAATGGGTTTATGACATCGTTCCATGTTTCATTACTGTTCCAGATAATACCGGAAGAGATTTTTTCCTTATACCAGATGGCAGCGGCAATTGGAAACCTACCGATCCCAGGATAGACAAACGAAGAACTACGAGCATTAACGGCAAGCAGCAGATTTCCGTACTGGATATGATCAGGATTATGAAGTACTGGACGAAACGCCGAACGGCCGCAACAATGGGATCATATTTCCTTGAATGTCTTATCTTGCAGTATTATGATTCATATGGTGTAACCAGTGTCAATTATATTGACATAGAGCTGCCGAGTTTGTTTGCATACATTTATAATCAGATTCAGAATCCTCTCGCTGATCCAAAAGGCTTTCAGGGAAATCTTAATACACTTACTTGGGAAGAACGCAATTCGATAAAGGCCCGAGCAGAATTGGATTATAATCGCGCAGTGGAGGCTAGACAGTTAGAGGACGATGGGAAGCAAAAGGAATCCATTACAAAATGGCGCGAAATATTTGGTTCAGAATTTCCTTATTATACGACTTGAATTAGAACAATATGAATGATATCAAAACAAGGCAGGAACTGCCCGAGAATATGGGCTTACTAAAAGCACAAAGGGTGATCTATGCAGATGCAAAAAGAATCTACAGGTGGCAACTGACGATAACCATAATTATTGTTGTATTTTTGAACTTTACAAAGCTCGTTGCCAAAGATCTTTGGCAATTAGATGTTACGGCCTACGTTGGTCTGATATCGGTAGGTATTACCTTATTTGACGTTCTGTTTTTATCCGGCTACCTTTCAAAATTCAAAACAAATGGCGCGAAAGTACAGGAACTTTTTGATTGTGGTGTGTATGCCATGGAATGGAATGAAACGAATAGTGGCGAAAAGCCTGAAAATTCAGTCATCAAAGAAGCGAAACAAAAATATGTCCATAATCCTAAGGCACCCCTTACAAACTGGTATCATATTGAATTAGAAGACCTAGACCATGAACAGGCTGTGCTTCGCTGTCAGGAAACAAATTTGGAATATGATCGGAAATTAAGATATCACTTTAAAAACGATTGCATGATTATTTGTTTATTGGTTGTTATCGGTTCATTCATAATCGCTACTGTAATTGATGCATCTATTCAAGGATATTTATTCAACTTCGTTACACCGACTTTGCCACTAATTGTGGTTCTGATCAGATTGATAATGGATAATCAGAAGGCTGCCAAATCGTTGGAAGAGGTCAGAAAAGCTGCAAGAAAGCTACGATCGGCCAGTGCGGCCCCTACAATGGCACAGTTGCGCCAGGTACAGGATAAACTTTATTGTAGTAGAAAAGATAGCACTTTAATTCCTGAAAATTATTATCACTATCGGAGATCTAAACTTGAAAGATCCACAAAAATCAATGCTGGTTCTTAGTTACAAACATATTAATTAAGAAGAATGATTTATTTCGATGAAGCAGGGAACACAGGCGATTATCTGCTAGACCCTAATCAGCCAGCTTTTACATTATTATCCCATGATTTTTCTTTAACCGAATCATCAGATATATTAGCACCATTACTAGAAAAAGTTAAGGCCGACGAATTGCATTTTGCCAAGCTTAGAAAGAGGCGAAGTTATCTTAAATTTTTTGAAAGCATCTTTAATCATGATCTAATGGTTAAGGATAGAGTTTATTACTACACAGCTGACAAATTCTTCGTTGCAACAATTCATTTAATAGATAGACTTTTGGAGTATCTGATGGATAAAATGGGCTATGATCTCTATCAGAATGGAGAAAATATTACATCGGCCAATATGTTGCATTTTTTAGGAACCCAAGTGTGTGATGAGAATGAATATAGAAAGGCATGTTTGCTGTTTTTGAGGTGGGTCAAGGAAAAAACTATTATTTCGGCAAATGAATTTTACGATCAATGGTATAAAGCAGCACAAACTTGTCCTCATGACATGAGAACCCTGTTTGACTTGATTTTATCCACAAGTGGACATTTACGTGAAATAACAGTCGGGTTTAGTGAAAAATACACATTAGATCCTACGCTATCAATGTTCAAAGCCTCGTGCGTCCATTGGTCGAAGCTGCATCAAAAAATAGACCGGGTATATGTGGATACATCCAAACCCTTGGCTTATTTCGAGGATCTGCTGGAATTTCAAAAAAATGCGGATGACGTAGTAGTAGGATATGGTAGAAATCAATATGGCTTCAAAATAAAAGTTGGTGAGATAATTGCTGTTAACAGCAAAGAAAATTTGCAAATCCAATTGGCAGATATTCTGGTCTCGGCAGTTAATCACAATATAAAATCCATTATCGAAGGTAAAAATGATGAATTGAGCGAAATCATTTCAAATTCTATACTTTACAACATAAGTTCCAGAAACTCGATGTGGCCAACTACAAATGTTACACCTGAATCAATAGGTATGTATGGCGCAAATAGTGGAATCAATCCGCTAGATTTTTTCGCTTATCAGTCCATTAAATACAATTTCAAGTCCAAATAGAAGAAAGTGAGAAAAGCACATTTTGTGTAAAAAAAATGATTTCCCTACGGTTTAAATATTAAACTCCCTAGACAGCTTGTTTTCATAAACAGTTTTGTTGGTCATCCACCGAGTTTCGATGGCAAATGTGCTACGATTAATTTTACACATTAGTTGAAAAGCTACTAACGATCGTCCCCATATTCCGTAAAGAGTCCCCCTAATCCTTTATTTTGGTAAGGGGCTTTTGTCGTGCGCAAAAAATCTTACCAACTCAAAACTTTAGTAAAAGTATAGAATAGAGTTTTTAGTTATTTTTGCCGTATATTGAAGCCGATAACTACTTTTTACAAGCAAATGATTATTTACTTTGGATAGGTCAGAGATTGTCTTTAGGAAAAAGAATAAACGAAAGAAAATAATTTCTAGAAAAAAAAAGAATGGAACTCATTATCCCTATGGTAATAATGTAAAAATTCAATATGATATAAAGGCTGCAATAAAAGCACCTGCTAACTTAGAAATGATTAACAATCCTAGCGAGACACTAATGTTCTTCAATCGATTAAGATCAAAAGAGAATATTTCTTATTACAGGGGAATTAGGTTTATTGAAATTTCATTAAAAAGTTTGACAGAGATTGATTTTGCTACGATAAGTATTCTTAAATCTATTTTTGAGGAATACAATTACTTAGGAATACAAATTCGGGGAACATTTCCCGAAGATGTAAAGTGTAGAGATACTTTAGTTGAATTTGGTTATTTCAATAACATGGTAAATGTAAAAGGCAATCCAATAATTAAAGTTAAAACACAAGGAGATCATCATAAGTTCGAAAAAGCACAAGGAAAAATCGAGGAAAAAGAACTGATACTTTTTGAAAAAATTTCCGAAGAATGCTATTTTTATTTGAATGGGCACGATGGGTACTATGATGAAATGGAAACAATTCTAAAGGAAATAGCGGGGAATGCTGTAGAGTGGGGAGATGCCTATAACAAGCAATGGCAGGTCGGTGTGTTTAAAAAAGATAAAAAAGTAATAGTGAATGTCGTCGATCTAGGAAAGGGAATTATTGATTCTTTAGTTATAAATGAGAAGCTAAAATTTATTGATTTTTGGTTGTTAAGAAATAAATTAGATATTTTATTAGGAGCATTTCAAAGAAGATATGGTTCTTTTACACAAGAAATAAATAGAAATAGAGGTCTTCCAATGATTAAAAACCTTTTCGAACAAGGGCATATTAAAAATCTAATTGTATGTTCCAATGAGGGTTTTATCAATTTTGCTACACCAAGTAGAAATAAAGCATTAAGTAGTAACTTTGAAAAATTCAATGGTACGTTTTATCAATGGGAAATTGTCAAAGAATGAGTGACCAAGTAATTAAAATAGGAGTTGACTTTTCACATAGAACAGGTTTGAGGCACTGTTCCATAAGTGATTATTCAGGAGAACTGTTCTACCATATGGTTTTGAACGAAAGTTTTAAAAAAGCCTTAGATGGAAAAGCTAAGTTAATAGTCGATTTAGACGGAGGACGGGGGTATTCGCCTTCGTTTATTGACGAAGCATTTGGGAATTTGGTTTTCGATTTCAAGCTGGATGTAGTGAAAGAGCATTTGATACTAAGAACCGAGAAATTTAAAATGTGGGTCGATTATGTACATCAGCAAACGTTTCCATCTTGGGAAAAGCGGAGAAAAGAGAAGGAATTTCCAGTTAAGACAGCGGAGCATAGCGAGTGGTGGCGTACGGAGAATGACCAACTAAAAAAAGTTAGCCAATAGAGATGTATTTAAATAGTTCTGATGTCATAAGCATTTTGTCTATAATTATCAATTCCTTTTTAATTATATATGTGGCAAGTAAAATCCAAAATGACATCAACAACGTCAGGTTTTTTAAGGACTATATTATTAACGAAATAAAACTTTTAAAAAACAGGTCTAGTGATTTTTTGGATCAATTAGAAAAAGGTAAACTAACAACAAAATTGATTCAGACGTCATTTATTTCTATAATTAATGAACATAATGCGCTAGATTCAATCTTACGTGAAACCTATAATTCGGAGTATTTGTCAACCCTAAATTCAAAAATTATTATGTTTCAGGCACAAATAGAAGAAAATGAAAAATATAAGATGAATTTTAAACAAAACAAAAGATGGCAACCAGATTCTGAATTAAAAAGTCAGTTAGTGGAATTACGGGGAGAAATTTTAACACAATCTCATAAATTAAGTTCTATTATTAATAATTACAGAAAATGAAGTGTTTAATTTGTTGTTTTGCCACACTGTTGGCTTTTAGCTCCTGCTTTAGAGATCCATTTGTTGAAAGAAACGAGAAAGAACTGGAAAACATTAAACATGAAGTAAGAGAAATTCGAAGTGAATTGAAAGAAATTAGACAACTTCGTTTAAATGGTTGTGAATGTAAAAATGATACTGTTTTTGTAAAAAATATCAAGTGAGAGTTTCTATTTTCTTTTATTATCGTTTAAGGCAGACGTAGAAGAGTTTTCTCTGAAAAATTATCCAGTGAGAATTTTGGATTTATTAGACTATATTATTCTTAATACTAAGACCCTATTCACATTAGAATTATTCGAAAGAAAACTGTTACAAATGTGTTACGACGCAAAATTTTGTGGTTCCAAAAATTGTTCATATATTGCTTCTGCAAGTCGGAAACGACGATTTTGCATCATGTAGAAAGGTACAGGCCGAAAGTCTCATAATCTTTTGGTCCCTGGTTCGAGCCCAGGTGGGCGCACTTTCATAAAAAGCTGTTTTTCGTAAAGAAAAATAGCTTTTTATCGTTTATTAGGGCTCTTTAGGAACATTAGCCCCTATCCGTATCGGATAGCCCGAAACGGTGTGCTTTACATAGTGGTCACCCTTTTCAGTCAACCTTATCATAACCGCTCAATCATTTTAACCACCATCGCTATACTTTCTTTCTTAGGAGAGTCAGGAAGCCATCCCTTTATCATATCCGTATCTAGGTCATTTAATGATGATTCGTCTATTCGCATATCCTCGACGAGGTAGTTGTAGGCACTGCTGATACTTCGTAATGTCAGTCCAGTTGTCGTTATTATTTTGTCGCATAAGGCTTTTTCGGGAGAGGCCACCATAGCATATTGATTAGATGCCAGCCGAAGCGTCTTCAAACCAAAAGAATAGTATGGCAAAGGCATACGGGTGTATGGGAACATGCCTAATGACGTGTTGAAAGAGCGTGAAGCCTTGATCGTCATGGATGATATTTCATATACCCGTTCAGGTATTAAACCATAATAAGACAAAGCCGTTTCCACCGACACATAGCTTGGTCCCAGTAAATGGTTTCCAACTAACAACACATCAGGCTTTTTATCGGTCACCGAAGGTCCAGCAATGTACACGCCCTTTTTCAAAGATTCTAGAAACCCTTGGGCTTTTAATTCTAGAATTTTATCATTAGGTCTTTTATAGTCTTTCAACCACGACAACAATAATTGATGTGGTAATAGTTGATCCATATGGAGACGTATAGTGCGGATAATATCCATAATCAATTGTAATAAAATCACAAGATAAGAGGAATTTATCCGTTTATCTTACTTTAAAAGTACAACATTCACAGATATTCCAAAATTCAGGCTCGGATAATCCAAAATTGGACTGTAGATGTTCTAAATTTTCGTAATGATTACAAACAATATACTTCATCAAATGTCTTACTGTTATTATGGCAACAACAAAAGAACTAGTCGAACAGATAAATCGCCTCTTTACTGAGAACAGAATGGATGCGTTTATGGATTATCTAGCAGAGGACGTCGTCTGGGAAATGTACACATCATCTTCCGGTCATACTACCTTTAATGGAATTTCAGAAATCAGTCAGATGGATGGAAGCGATATGCCGGAACACACTAATTTTCGCTTTAGCACCATCGTGATTGAAGGAGATCGGGCCTCCGTCCAAGGATCAAGCACGAACAAGAAGCAAGACGGCACGGAATATGAGAGCAACTTTTGCGATATTTATCAGTTTAAAGACGATAAAGTCGTAAGAATGAGCTCATATGTGGTTGACAACATCAAGTAGTATAATGGAATTGCCAGTAATCTAATACTGTACAATTCCACAACTTTACATGGAACTATATTTCGGCTCCTATTTCATCCAAAAGACTTACCAAATCTGTCGGCGCTTGAAGCTTATTGAACAACTCCATGGTCAGCACAAAACAATGTCGATAAGCATCTATCAAGCTTTGTTTATGTGTTATTTCAGAGAAAATAAATGCTATCTAATTTAAAAAAAAAGAAAATTTTAATTCTACATAACTTATCGATTGGGGATGGACTGATTGAATATAAGCTTAGGCCTAGAGGTATATCCTGATTACTTTATCTTAAATTAAGATGTTTCCATCATTTTATTTTTAAATGCCTAGTTTCGTTCCTGACAAGACAAAAAAGATAAAACAGTGCAAACTATTAATCTTTCTTCGTTTGTCGGGTTAATCTGACTAACCTTCTTTTTGATTACGATTCCTTCCTTTGCGATAATTTTAGTCACTATTACGATGCATTGGATATCCCTTTTTGACCAATTTAGCGATAGCTTTATGCGTTTTAGCCGATTGTTTTAATTGAATCTCATCGTCCTGTTCTGAGGCTTCGAAGTACGCGTTGAGTATATTAAGCCTTTTCGAGCCAAAGCTAACTTTTCTAATAAAGCTGAGTAATTTGGTTCTTCACCATATTTAGCCCGATATCATTCATCAGGATGTGCTCCACAATCCTCGTTTTCCAATTGTGCAATTTTCTTAATCAAGTCTAATACCATATCCCATCCGGTAAGTATACCAGAATTTCTTGAAATGCAAGAACCTAATAGTAATGCGTGTATCCCTCTACTTTAAAAAATTGAAAAGGGTAATAAGTTTAAAATATTGTAGTACTAGATCTTATAATTATCAAAATACCATTCAAAAAAACGGAAGGTCTCGGCTCTCGGATAACGATTACTTTGCCCATCTCTATCGACTTCGAGTTTTTTAGCGTTTGGCATTGCTTTTTCTCTTAGGTGTTGTTTGTAGCGTTCATAGATTTTCAATCCTGTCAAATAGCGTTCACCTTTTTCATAGTTTGCAATACCTCCTGGTTTTCTGATCTCCGTAATAACGTTGTCACAACTGGAAAACAGTTTTCCTGTCGATGAAAAATGGAGCAATATCCATATTTCAAAACATGGATTGTTTTCCAATACGGTTACTCCAGCTTGTTCCGCAGATTGCTTGGCAATACGATACTCTGCTATCTTATTTTCATCAATAATCTTATCCATGTCTATTAAAGCATAAACATGGTCGTAATCATTGTTTTTCAATGTAATCGCTCTTTCCAACACCCCTTTGTAGCTACCGATCTTTCTTGGATAATCAGGAAAAATGTTGAGATTGACCGGTCTATCCGTATCCCGCACATTGGCAAAATAAATACGTTCTGTTTGACCATCACCGACCAGCGCAACCGTTTTGTTGGTTCTTTTGTTCTTAGGATGTCGGCCATATTAGTCCGCTAATGTGATGTATGGAGACCCTAAGTTTGGCTTAGCGCCCAATCTCCCCATCCTGTAAGCATTGATTAAGCTGGCATCCTTGCGTAGTGTTGTGGTATCAAAATCCGCTGCCGAGAAAAGTGATACAGACCCGTCAACTTCTTTTTCACTAAACCATAATGCGTCGCGGCGTATAAAATCGGTATCGGCCATCAATGAGAGGTTATGTGTAGTAATCAATAATTGAGACCTCGTTGAATTCATTAGGAATACTTGCAGAAAATGCTTCATCAAATCGGGATGTAAAGACGTTTCCAATTCGTCGATGCAAAGCAAGTGCGATCCGTGTATTAATTCATAAAGTGGGCCACCCAAACCAAAATACCTTTTGGTTCCGCTGCTTTCCTTTTGTATGGATAAGGGATATATATCGTTTTTGCCGATCTTGTGAAAAAACTCAATCTTCCTTTCAGATGGCCCGCCAAAAAACCTGTCTACGTTCGCTAAAGAACCAACCGGTGACTTTTTTATGGTTTTATCTGAAAGGCTTTTCGGCCTTAATATTTGGATCGGCTCATCTGATGGTTTACCTATTTGTTCGTTCCAATCAGGCACTGTTACTTTCGCTATCTGATTATCAGCTTTATATAGCAATGTATCAATCCATTCGTTGATTTTCGGATTTCTATCTATTAGTTCGGCTGTAAGCTCGGTCAAATCATGCGAAGAAGTAACCAAGCCAAGAAGGTAGGTGCTAAACCATTTGTTCAGCATTTCGAGTTCTGGAATATCAACATTTGTTTTGGCATATGCTCCAAGCACAGTGTTATTATGTAATGTATTGCTTTCCAATAAATCTTTCTCCCTTGCCGGTACCTTGACTTTGGTTCCAAACTGAATTTTTGTTAATCGCTTCTCTGGATCGGTTTGCCTTGAAAAAAGTTCTGTAGGTCGTGCCGTTTGGTAAAACACAAGTTTTTCGTCCAGAATAGAATGTTTGGTAAAATTCAAAGTATATAAATACCGGATTTCATCCACATAAAATGATAGCTCGAAATACGAAGGCTTTGAATAGGCATCCTCACAAAAAAGAAAGGGATCAAAGGAAAGCCCCTGTGCTTTGTCGCCAGCTGGATACAAAAGGATTTTGCGTAGAAAATCAAACGCCTTTAGAATTGTAGTTTTGCCCGAAGCATTGGCTCCATAGATATAGGCCAGCTTCAACAATTTCCGCCCATCGCCCATCGTTATCTCATAAGCATCTTCCTGGATGCTATCGGCAACCTCAAAGCTGATTTCCGCCTCGTTCTTTACAGGTCCAAAATTCTTTATTTTGAGATAATGTATCATTTTAATCCTTATTTTCTCTATATATCTACAAATATAAGAAATAAAAACAAGTATCGTCTTATCTCTATTTGCCTTATTTATATAATACTACTCCTACGATTATAAGCTCATGTGGCACTTCATTATCGCCAAACCTATGAAAATCTATATTGTTTACCACTTCAAGATAACGTAGTATCTTTGAGTATGGCAAATTACAATGACGACACCTTTTTTATTCAATGAGATTTTTTCGGATTTACCATATAGCCCGAACAAACATTTGGTTCGCACCAGAATCAACGACTATGCAGCTGTGCCGGATTACGAAAGTTATGTCTTTGATATTCGAGATGGAATAAGATTACCATTTTTAGTAATAAACGGCAAGACTATTGAAAAAATCCATTTGACATGCAGCTTAGTCTCTGTGATCCGTCTTCCTTCTCCTGTAGAAACTTGGTTGCGATGGTTTGAAGTTTCTCTACCAATGTATGACAGGATGATAGCAGTTCATATTGATCGCTCTATTATCTACAATCTTAATAGGCGGTGTCTCTATTGCTTTATAGTGTGCCCATGAAGTTAGCAAAGAAACAGACAGTTGACTAAATCAGAAACCTCAAATACAAAGGTACCATGGAAATGAACGTGTTAGTTATTCCTCTCCACTTTAGAAACTTTAAACGCTCAAATTATAAGATATTCCAAAATTAATATTCATAGGTCACGATTATTCCAATTATATATCCTAAATAATCCATATGAATAATTTGGAGTCTTTAATTTATCTTTTCAGAGAGCTGCTTAATGATGCGTATTGCCTCATCCCACATTTCCTTATGCACCGAAACATGGCTTTTTGCCATTTTGCCAATTTCAACGGAAAGGATGTATTCGTCCTGATCATGAGCAATGCTATACTTTTCATAGTAATCGCCTAACGTGGCTTCGGGTTTCTCTTCCAAGTCATCATAGTAATGCAGTTGTAAATATTTCTTCGGATTATGAACTTCTATTACTCCGATTGCACCGATATTGTTTTCTGCATCTCTCCAAATAATTGTCGACCCCTCTTTCCAATCGGTTTCGACAGTTGCACCACCGCCAAATGCAAGTCCCCATTGATTATCAGGATGAAGAACAATATCCCAAATATCTTTCAGGTTTGCCCGAATACGGACCGATTTGGTAAAGCTGTCCGTTTCCACAAAATTGCGAAGCGATTCACCAAGAATGCTTTTCCAACCTTCGTTAAAGTCGGATTTTGCGAAATCGGGATGCGACGAGAAGCTGTCGGTACCTGAATGGGTTAATTTCAGACGGGTTCTATCCTTGTCTTCGCTGAATAATTCAAAAGTAACCAATGACTGGCCCCCGTAACCCTCATAGCACCAAGTGTAGGAAATTTTGGTTATGGGTTGAACTTCCACAACGGTACATTTGTGCAGGAATTTCTTTCCGTCGTTTTCCACCTCGAATTGAAACGCAAAACCGACTTCCGCCTTGAAATCGGAAACCTCAAAATACCATTGCTTCATCTGGTCTCTGTCTGTTATGGCTCCCCAGACCTTTTCCATTGAAGCGTCGTACGTACGTTCGATGACTAATACTTTCTTTTCCATTATATTGATTTTTTAGTGTCGTTAAGAAATTTGTCCAAAGCGTCCAATTTGGTTTCCCAAAATTGTTTATACTGTTTTATCCACTTATTAACCTCATCCAGTTTTTCCAATTTTGCCTCGCAAATCCGTTCACGCCCTTGTTGCTTCATCGTCAGTAAACCACATTCTGCCAATATTTTTAAGTGCAGGGAAATAGCCTGTCGGCTTACATCAAACTGTTCCGCAATGGTATTGACATTGACAGGCTCTTTTGCCATCATGCCAATAATAGCTCTTCGTGTCGGGTCTGCAATGGCTTGAAAAACATCTCTTCGTGCCTCCATAATATGTAAGTATTTAATTGCTAATATAAGAGCAAGCATTTACTTGCGCAATTTTTATTTATATATTTTTCAATTGATAGCTTAAATCTTCGATTGAATAGATCCTACGGCTTTTAGTCCGTTCGGAGTCATACATACGTTTACGAAATGTAAAGTAATTCTATTTGCAGCTACCATGCTCTTTAGAGACATTAGTCCTACCCGAATCGGGCACCTTGAAAATGGGGTATTCCTAACATAGTTTTTCGTTAGTTTCGAGCAGCAATTCTTCTTAAGCGCTAATTTCAAGCTTATAGCCTTTGCCGCGTATAACAACAATTTTAATATTCGGAGAAACTTCCAGTGGAATTATGGAAGCGAATGATGGAAGTACTTGGTTTGGTACTTTAAATGGTGTGTATAGTTGGAAGGTAATAACTTTACTGACTGTACGAGCAAAAAGGTTTAGGAATAACTTTAAACTGGATTTATTTGGATTATTAAATTACCGACGTTATATAATCCCTTAATTTCCCCCGAATTTTCATGTTTGGATCAGGAGATTTAATCCATTCAAATATTCAGTAAGAAAAGGATATATGACAAGAGCCAATAATAGCGACAGAAAATTAATAGTCGAACTTCTGACTCAACTCCTGATGACAACCAAAGAGTAAACTATATCATCCATCAGGACAGATGCAGGTTGCTGCGCACCCGTGGCATAATGCTCTATTTCAGTCTGACAGCATTTGCTAACTTTGTCAAGACAGCATGTGGACCTTACGAGAGTGACTACATTTTGAACACTTTTTAAATTAGCTATATTCCTATCAAATTTCAATCGACTTAAGCACTATCATAACTTAAAACCTCTGTTACTGATAAACTCTGCATGAATCTCAGTAAGACAGTTCAGTTCACCTTACTTATTTCAATTTCTGCAAACGCTCTTTGGCCGAAGGTATGATATCATCATCTTCTGCATAATTTTCAATCACACTTTCCAACGTGCTCTTCGCCTGGCGTGCATCACCTTTACGCGCATAGGTATCCGCAAGCAGGATGAAACTCTTAGCCACCCAATAATCATGTGACCCCATATTTTCGATCACATCAAAAGCCGATTTCTGAGCTTTGTCGTACTCTTTGTTCTCATACTGCAACATCCCAACACGGTAACGTGCCTCCGCACTAACTGCCGTTTGACTTTTCAGCGCCGCCAAGTTAAGTTCCTTCATCGCTGATTCCATATTTCCCTCCTGTTGTGCGGCCTTAGCACTGTACAAGTGTGTTGTGGCAATTTCCTGGTCAGATGCCCCATCGTAATTCTTGATCAGTTCTATATAATTCTCCATCTGTTTAAAGTCACCGATTTCGAAATAACAAATCATCAGATTAGTAACTGCATAGCCATAGTTATCTTTATAATTTGAATTGAGCTCTAGTTTTTTTAAGTGCACAATCGCCTCATTGTATTCCTTTAAGTTAAGGTATAGTGCCGCAACCGTCAGCAATGTTTGTTCAGTATACGGGCTGGTCCAGTCGTTTAGGATAATGTTTAAGTCGTGCAACGCTTCCTCCGGATGCCCTGTATGGTATAAACTCACCCCTCGGATATAGCGAGCATGTTTCTCTTGTCTTGGCTTAGGGAATTTATCAAAATACGCGTTGATTGCCTCTACTGCCGGGCCGTATTGACCTCTAGAAAACAATGTACGGCAGGCCTGAAATGCTAGGTTATCCTGCTCTGCGACACTCAAGTCAGTAATATTGGTGCTGGTGGCGTACTGAATATAACTCGTAGCATCACCTTGATCCAGGTAGATGTTTTCAATGGAATGCAGTGCAAGTCTTGCCTCACCGGTTGTCGAATATTCATTCACCACTTTCTCAAAGGTCGCCATCGCAGCTTCGGTGTCATTTTTATTGTACTGGACAAGGCCGATGGTCATCAACGCCCTAGGTACATAACTGCTGCGAGGGTATTGCTCGATCATCTGTTGTAACCCTTCGATAGCGGCATCATACTCCCCTGTAGTGAAAGATATATAGGGTATCTCAAATGCTACATCGTCCGCATAATCAGAATTCGGAAATAATTCAACAACGGATCTCAAAGTGTTGAGCTTTGCTTCATTGTTACCTTGCAAGCCCTGGATAATTCCATGCTGGAACAACGCATAATCCTGATTGGGAGCTTTATCGTTGATCAACTGATCATAGTACTCATTGGCTCGTCCATAATTGCGCATGGATAGATATGAATCGCCTAAACGGGCGATTACGTCATACCGTGTGCTTTCATCCAACGCACTTCCCTCAGCCGCCAAATAGCGTGCAAAATACTCGGCCGCCACGCTATACCTGTCGATGCGGAAGGCAGCATATGCCAAGGCATAGTTTGCATAATTGTATACTGTAGTATTTCGTGCAGCAGGCAACCGAAGAAAACTGGAGAAGTTTTCCACTGCCTCCCCATATTTGCGCACCTCATACATCGCCTCTGCCTTCCAATACTTGGCCAAAGCTGCCATTTCCTCATCGAACGGAAATTTTTCCGATCGCATGAACATGGATATACTATTTTCGAAAGCACGTTCGTTGTAAAACTCCATTCCGCGATAATATGTTATCTTTTGGTATACCAAATCACCTTTACTCCCCCTATTGTTGAATGATTCCAACAAATATACGGCTGCTTGAAAATTGCTGGTGCCCAACAAGACTTCTGTCATTCGTGTTTCCGTACTCTCGGTTTGTTTTTCATCAGAATCCCGATCTGCATATTTCATAGCGAAATATTCCTGAAGGGGTTTCACGGCACCTTGGATCGAATCCAATTCATATAAAGTTTTGGCATAGTTAAATAGCCCATCCGCTTTCAATTCCTGATCGAAATCCAATTTGGATGCTTCATAAAATGCATTCCGAGCACGTTGTTTATCACCGGTTTCTAAGGCAATAGCACCTAAAGCAATTATTGAGCTTTGATAAAATGCATCCGAAGGTTCCACCTTTTCAAGAATAGTAGCCGCTCTTTCGTATTGGCCTGCGCGATATGCTATGATGCCAATTCTGTTATTATCGATATTGTTGCGTGAGGCGTCAGGATGCCTTTCTGGTAATGAACTGTGATAAGGTTCTTTGAACTTGTTTTTATCAAAATACATGGCGGCGGCGATCTGGCGTAGCTCGATCTCAAGCCCTTCCCGGCTGATCTTCATATCTGGACTTCGGCGGATCTTTACTGCATCGGCCAGTATTGGTCGGTAATCACGTACGACGTCGATGGAATCCATATCTTGTGGTTGGGTTTGATCCCTTTGCTCACTAGATTGTATCTTCTCATCCTGCTGTTTTTCCTCTTCCTGCGCATACCCCATAACCAGCAAAACTGAAAAGATTCCGGTAAGTGTATGTTTCAGGTAATTATAGCCAATCCTTTGTTTCAGTATCATTGTTTGTCCGTATTTGTGATCTTTTTCCAAACATTTATTCGTGGTGGGAATAATAATGATATTGTAATGTCCCCCAACGAGCGAAACTCAAAGCTAAAAAATTCCAGTCACAATTAGGTGCATTGACCGCAGAAAGTAAGAGTCAATGTATTTCAATTCCAATCTTTTTTTAATTGCTAAAACAAAATAGCATGGGAAATTCAGTTACAAGTTAGTCATAAGTTAGTGAAGATACTTATCAGACGGTGAATGTTGTAGCGCATTTATTTTTGATACTTATTAGATCAATAAAAAGGAAAAATTAAAACAACAAAACCCTTTGTGAAAATTTACGCTGGAAAGATGGCCATTGTGTGTAAACTGCCTGGTTTTTCTTATGATGGTGATAACTAAATTTAGTAACTACGGAATGTAAGAGCATTTACTGGAAAAAGAAGATTTTATATGACAAGTGACCCTTTAGACTACTTTAGTGGATGGCTTTAAAAATTAATATCTCATCACCATTAAATAATTTCGAACAACAATACCTCTTCCCGTCCAATCGTTATAAAAATTAAAGACAAGCAAGATTTTTAACCTGAATATCGACATAAAAACTAAAAAGATTCTCCCACCGTCGAAGGTCAAAGAATCTTTTTATTATTTTCTAATTTCAAGCTATTTTACAACTGTAGCTTCCAGCTCAACTTTTAATGTTTCAAACAAACCTTTAACTTCCAGCATCGTCAGAGCTTGCTTGATATCGTGTTTTGCTATCCATTCCTGAAGGATTGAGAAATGTGGCCAGAGTTCAACAGTTGATGTTGTATAAACATTTAACCGGACAATACCCCCACATTCATAGCCAGATGAAGTAATTACTTCCTCCAGATTAGAAATCGCCTGCTGAAGTTGTAATTTCATATCCTCATTGCTTGATAAGCCGTTTGAATCAATAGCTGCCTGACCAGAACAATACAATGTACCAGTATTATTCTTAATTTCAACCGCTTGCACATAACTACGTTCATCTTGCCATTTCCAAGGACTAATAGCTCTTTTTTCCATTGTAATAATCTTTTAAAATATTAAATATAAGTTTATTACAAAATTACGTCTCATTTTGGGTTCAGCACGTGATATAGGTCACAATTATAAAGTGATGTCTATCACGCTTAAAAAATCCTCTTTCTAGATGGATGGGATAAGTACAATGTAATCCGATGAATATTATTTGTAATTATTAAATAACAGATTTCAACGCGTTAATCGGCTTAATGTTTCTCGAGAAACGCCCAAATAAGCTGCCAGCTGCGTCTTTGGCACACGCTGTATTAAAGAGGGATATTTTTCGATCAGTTGCTGATAACGCTCTTTTGTATTAGAGGTAAGGGTGGAAAGGATACGTTTTTGTGCCGCAATAAATCCAAAGTAAGCTTTCTCTAAAAAGAAATGCTCTATTTTGGGTAAAGTACGACATAGGTTAATATAATTTTCAAAGGTAATATAGAGAGCACTAGTATTTTCCAAACATATTAGGGACATAGATGTTTTCTGTTGCATATAAAATGCTTCAAAATCACTTTCCCACCAATCTTCCATTGCAAACCCAACAATGTGTTCACGAGCATTCGCATCTGTATATACCAATTTTAGTAATCCCTCACATATAAAGTAGTGCTTAGACAAACTCTCCCCCTCCTGAAAAAGAAACTGCCCTTTTTTATAGGTCTTTTCTGTAAATAAAGAAGATACAAATTGAAATTCCTGATCTGTTAGTGGAACAATTTTATTAATATGGTTTCTTAAAATATCAAACATTTTTACTGGGTAAACAATTTGGTAGAATATAGAGATTGTATTTAACTTTCTTTTTTATTTCTTATTTTTCGATGTTAATAATCCTTCAATTTTAAAAAATGACTCACCCCATCCTTGTACCATAAAAGGTTTCATATCCCTAAAAGTCTTTCGTTCCACATCTGACGATTCGCCAAAGATTTCCCATTTAATGGTCATCTTAACTTTGTTGTCAGCTTGCTGATTAAAAGCAACCGTTAGCAACAGACTATCAGGATAAGTTTCCGAAAATGGCGCTTTTACAAAATTTCCATCCTTGTCACAAAAATTCTGCACATATATAAATTGCTGATTAGGATTAATGGTTTTATAGCTCAATTTTCCATATTTAGTCATGCCGTCAGGGGTTGTCATTTGCCAAAGTGCCGTTCCACCCTCTCGCACATCCGTTTTTAAAAATAACATTTCTGCACCGGTGGGTCCCATCCACAGCGTATAAATTTCTGGATCAATCCACATATTAAATAAAGTCTTCTTGTCCGTTTCAAATGTATGACTTATGATAAATGTATCGTCTGAATTATCTATTGTCTTGGTTTCCATCTCTTGTTTTGATTATGTACGATTTTTAATCAAAAAAATAATATGTTATTTAATTTTGTGCTGCTGCATCATGGTACTAAGGTCTTCTTTAAAGACAGGACCTGAGGAGATTATGCGATCAGCGTTATTTTGCTCTCCAGGTTTTTCTCCTTTCTTCCACTCCCCTACAAGTCGCTTTCCATTTACATCGTCACGATCAGGTGTGGGATTTTGTGGTTTTGAATCACCTGTCTCCTCTATCCAGGTGTCAAGCACCTCACTTAAATACAGTAACGTTTCTTTGTTTGTACTGTCATTTGCCACGTTAGTAAATTGAAACGGGTCATTAGATAGATTATATAGCTCTTCTCTGGGCCTTGGCTTCAAAAAAACGTCTTTTTGATTTTCGGTAAGCAATCCCTTCTTATGAGCATTCCAAAGTTCTTTACCTGCTGGAAAATTCCTAGCCGATTCACCTGCAAGATTCCGTCTTTCAGGGAAGCCATTCCTAATGTAAACCCAGTTTTTATATCGAACCATACGTTCATAACTTTGAAAGACATGCCAGTTATGCTCAGCAAAAACAAAATCTCTAATAGGTTTATCCTGACCTTGTAAAACCTTCAAAAAACTTTTGCCCTGGATCCGCTTATCTTTCGTTATGCCTGCCAGATCCATAATAGTGGGAGCAATATCAATCGCACTAAGCAAAGAGTTAATCCCTGCCGTACGAACTCCTGGTCCTGCAACAATAAATGGACTTTTAATACCACTATCGTATAGCCTTACTTTATTTCTAGGAAAAGGACTTCCATTATCGCTCATAAAAATAATATACGTGTTTTCCAATACACCCTGACGGCTTAATTCCTTTACGACCTCTCCAACATAATTGTCTAGCCTAGAAATCTCATGGTAATACCCAGTCATATCCTTTCGGGTCTGGGGTCCATTATATAACATTGGTGGTACGATCAGATCTTCGGGATTGTATTTAACATTATTTTCGTCCATCTGCCAATCCCGGTGCGCGTCATTTGATGCAAACCACATAAAGAAAGGTTTGTTTTGCGGTCGCTCCTTAAGGATAGAAACCCAGTCTTCTTCAGCACCTGGCCCCTCGCCAGGTGATATCATATCAAATGCCTTTTTCACGGACGGTCCCATATGATTTTTGCCTGAAAGCACCGAATAATACCCCTGCTTTTTGAGTAGCTCTGGAAACATGAACTGATCGGCCGGAAGCGGGTCATGCAATTCGGGTGCGCCTGTATTGTGAGGATACCTTCCTGTAATTATACTACTCCTACTGGGACTGCAGCTACTTGTCGTAACATACATATTAGTGAATTTAAGACCAGAAGAAGCTAGTGCATCAATGTTAGGTGTTTTAACGTCTTGATTACCAAAACACCCGATATCTTTCGAACCGATATCATCGGCAATTATTAGCACTATATTTGGCGGGTTGACAGGTTTGGGTTGTGAATGTGACAGTTGGGAAGAGAATAGCAGAAATATTAATAACGATATTCTATTACATAATTTGGTCTTCATTTCTTTTATTTTTTTAAACACTGAAATAAGTTTAATTAACTAAAACTATGTTGTTTTAAAACGGGCATTTTCAATTACATTCAACACATCTTTTGCCCATGCCCTTACATCATGAAAATATGTATCCGCTTCATCTATTCTTACCGCCGTAATATCAATGTTCCACCTAAATTTATTAATGTTTATATGGCTAGAACTATTTTCAATATTTTGATTTTTTTTGGACGTTTGAAAGTTATCTAAAAACTCCTGCGATGTAATCGACTCATTTAAGAATTTTTTCAGCAAGTCTGTTGCCACAGGAAAATACACACTACTATATCTGTTCGTTTGCAGCATATAAGTTAAAACAAGCAAATGATGAACTTCAAAGAATTTAGGATTATTAAATTCCAATGCTAAACATTCGTGATACTTATACTCCCACTGTTCTAATTTATTATTTTCCGGGATCATTATTATTGCTGTTTATCCGAAGTTGGTCATAAACAATGTCCGTTAAGGGTTTGCATAATGACTATGACGAGATTTTAACACTAATTTTAATTGAAAAATGGACATTGAACTTTGCAGCTCCACGATTAAAATTCAATACATTTTTGAATTTACAGAAAAATGATCACAAATCTGTAAATTAGACATACGCTGGATATCGTATTGTCCGATCGTCTAACTTGTCCCCAAATCCAATCTTATTTTCAATCATTTTGTGCTAAAATAATTATCACTGTTTTTCAATTTTCAGCATTTCCTGTGCTAATCGCTCTCCTAAGGTATTAGCCGAAATTGCATTAAAATGAGTACCATCCCCTTTATGCGTTAAACTATCAGAAGAAGCAATTGCTGTATATTTTACACTTTCTGGGAGCTTATGAAGCTCATCATTTATAAATTTGTACTTCTTTCTATATCTTCCAAGTTCACCTGCAACAAAAGGAAGCTGATCATTATTCACTTCAATTCTTAAATTTTTTATAAGTTTTTTTAATTGATTTAGATAGTTCTCTGCTCCCTCTTTACTGCTATTTGACTCCCCTTGATGCCATACAATTCCTTTTACAATGCCTTTGCGCATTGCAATTTTTATACGTTCCAGCGCGTCGTCATAAGGATAGCTGTTGGTGGGTTTAAAATAGACTCCAGGATTCCAAGCTTCTATTGGAGATCCTCCAACAGCACAAGGAACAAGTCCAATTTTTACATTGGGCGATTGTTTTGCCATCATGATACCAAAGGATAATCCAGGTCCTACTGCGGCAATTTTTGGCTTATCAAAATGTAGAGGATGTTTTGCGGTTACCCACTGCTGCTGCTTATTCAAAACAACAACATTTGAATCGCCCACGCTTACAAATTCCTCTGTTAAAACTCCCCTACCAGCCATATTGGATTGTCCCATTAATATATAAATATGAAAATTTGGATCTGGTTTTTCCTTAACCTTAGTTTGATAATTTAAAAATTTGCACGAAATGCTAATCGAAATCAGAAAAAGAACACCCACAAAGCCAAGGACCAATTTTATATTATTCTTCATATACTTTAATTCATTATTTTAAACCTGTATAAACGGTATTCCACATCCCTTTATCCTAACTAAATGCCCCAGAAACAAAATACCTAGCAAGCAGAAATAGGTACCGAATCTTTGATTCTACAGTGAATAAGGGACAAAAAAATGAACTAAATAAATTTCACAACGAATTTATTCACTAATAATTTTTAATAATGTATTTACGATTATCAAAAAATTGGTTAATTCGATACTAATGATCACTAAACATCTAAAGAAACATAAGTATATATGTTCTACAAATCAAAAATAATAAAAACTAAATAAAAAGCAACTTGCAATCATTTTTGTTTTAAAAGTTACTTTTGATTTAAAGCTTAGTAGCTACTATCCTTATGGCTATTAATCGTAGAATATAAAAACTTATAGAAGATGCGTATGACTAATAGCTGTTTACATAAATTTATTAAATAGGGACACAGGCATAAAAATTGCTAATAAAGATTAAAACCAACATATTATGAATGTAAAACGCACGTTTGGAACTATTCTCACCGTTTTGGGAATCATTGGTCTAATATATACAGGATATGAACTAATCAACAAGAGCTCTGACTACACTGCACTTATTGTTGTGGGAGTTATCGCATTAATTTTCTTTTCTTCAGGTATTTCATTAGTGAGAAATACGAAAGATGTGTCCTAAAAAACAATGTTTGGTTGACCAGTCAGCAGTTATAAATTAGAATAAAGTGGCATAAACGGCATTAAGCAATAGTATAATGGTGCAATAGTTAGCCTATAATTTTCATGATTGAAGCTATGGGACTAACTAAGATCTTTTTTATTATCAGACTGAGACGCTGCCAAACTATTTTAGAAAAGAAACATTCAAGATCAGACAGCCCACAGAAACTTTATTTAGAAAATCGTTTTAAATTACCGGTACATCCAGTTATTAATTCATAACGGATTAATTAACGAGTAAAATGTCCATTCGATTATAAAAAATTACATGATTTTTTTTAATGACTTTTTCATGTCATTAAATGAGAATTAAAACTGCAATTTTGTTTAACATTGTTAAATTATTTATGCTGACAAAGCATGGGAAGTAAAGAACGTATACAAAGACAAAAAGAAGATAACAGAAATAATATTCTGATTGCCGCTCTACAGATTGTAAAACAAGAAGGGTGGCAGGCTTTGAGTATGCGTAAAATTGCCGACATCATTGAGTATACCGCTCCTATAATTTATGAGTATTTTGAAAACAAAGAGGCTATTTTAAATGAACTTTCTGTTCAAGGATTCCGTCTTTTAGCCAAGAAGGTAAGCGCTGCCAAAGCACAAGAAAGCGACTTAGAAAAACAACTTGAGTCCATGTGGTTCAGCTATTGGGATTTCGCTTTTGAAGAAAGAGAACTTTATCAGTTAATGTTTGGCGTTGGAACGCCTTGTTGTGCCGCTGATAAAACGAAAGAAGCTGTTGATACACATCGTATACTAATCAACGATGTTATATCAGAAATAATGAAAGAGAAAAAAGCAGACCAGGACCTAGTTTGTCGAAAATACTTCACCTACTGGTCAGTCATTCACGGCCTTATATCAATAAACATGGTCAATCAAGGTAATGGCGAAATAACAAATCAACAAGTACTGAAAGACGCCATTTATGGCATAACCCGAACATTAACAGACTAAATTTTTTTACACTAAATAATACACTGTTTAATAATTTAACAGTGTTAAATACATCAACAATCAATCTTTAATTTTAATGAGAACACATCAACTACTGTATTCCATGGAGACTTATTCTTCAGCACTTAACACTGTTAAACAGTTTATCAATGTTAAATCACTGTACTTTGTCCTGCCTCTGTTTCTTTATAGCTGCACCACAGGAAATACTAAGCCCGCCCCACCTCCACTGGTTGGACTGCCAGTAATTACGCTCGAAAGCGAGGATCAGACTGTTTATAAAGAATATCCAGCTAGTGTGGAAGCTACTGCAAATATTGAAATTAGGTCGCAAGTGGATGGTGCTTTAGAAAAGATATATGTTGACGAGGGCGTTAAAGTGAACAAAGGGCAGATGTTGTTTAAAATTAACGATCGTCCGTATAAGGAACAACTTAATCAAGCTAAAGCAAATCTCATGTCAGTACGAGCTGATCTAGAAAACGCAGAGCTAGAAGTACAAAAGAAAACGCGCTTAGTGGATAATAAAATTCTTACTGATTTCCAGCTAAAATCTGCCATCTCGGCACGAGATGCAGCAAAAGCGAAAGTACAACTTGCTCTTTCTGCCGTGGAGTCCGCTAAAATTAATATGGATTACACCCTGATTCGCGCAACCAGCAGCGGATATATTGGTCGGCTGTTGAAAAAACAAGGGAGCTTAATCAGTTCAAGTGATCCACAGCCTTTAACTATACTTTCCAATGTAGAAGAACTTCATGTCTATTTCTCTCTCGCGGAAAATGATTTTATTGAATTCAAAAACTCAACACCTGGTAATAACTTACAAGAGAAACTACATAATCTTCCGCCCGTTAGCCTTTTACTGTCAGATCAAAGGACCTATGAGCACAGCGGAAAAATTGATATGGTCGATGGACAGTTTGATAAAAACACTGGTGCCATAACTCTGAGAGCTACATTTAAAAACCCCGAAGGTGTGCTACGTAATGGGAATACAGGACGCATCCTTTTACAAAAAAGTTTTGGTGAAACATTGCTTGTGCCTCAAATGGCAACCGTGGAAATACAAGATAAAATATTTGTATACATCGTGGGTAAAGACAACAAAGTTTCCCAGCAGCCAATTGAGGTGCTTAGTAAAAATGGACCTAATTATTTAGTGCGCACCGGTGTAAAACAAGGAGATCGTATCGTGTATAAGGGGATCGATTTGCTGCAGGACGGACAATTAATCACACCGCAAACTTTACCAAAAGATAGTATACTTTAATAAGAAAAACAGATGTTTCAAAAATTTATAGACAGACCTGTACTTGCCACGGTTATATCCATTTTAGTGGTAATATTAGGGATTATAGGCATAATTAAACTTCCTTTGCAACAGTTTCCCGACATCGCGCCCCCTGCTGTTCAGGTAATGGCGATGTACCCAGGTGCAAATGCCGAGACGGTACTTCGAGCGGTCGCACCTTCGCTAGAGGAATCCATAAATGGTGTGGAAAACATGAGTTATATGAGCTCAACGGCCAGCAATGATGGATCACTAACGATTACGGTGTATTTTAAATTGGGTACAGATCCGGATCAAGCGGCTGTAAATGTGCAAAATCGGGTCTCTCAGGCAACAAGTCAACTTCCCGTTGAGGTTATCCAAGCAGGTATAACTACGGCAAAGCAACAAAACAGTTTGATAATGGTTGCCGATCTGTATACCGAAGACGAGGGTAAATACGATCAAACCTTTATTACGAATTATGCACAGATCAATATCATTCCCGAGCTCAAACGTATTCCTGGAGTTGGTCAAGCAGTTATTTTTGGGGGTAGTAAAGATTACGCTATGCGCGTATGGCTTAACCCAACTCAGATGGCTACCTACAAATTGACCCCTAATGAGGTGATGGCCGCTATTCAGGATAAGAACCTAGAGGCCGCTCCTGGAAAATTTGGCGAGAGTAGCAAGGAATCCTTTGAATTTGTCATAAAATATAAAGGGAAGTTAAACCAACCCGAGGACTACAGTAATATTATTATCCGATCAAATACAGATGGCTCCTTCCTTCGATTAAAAGATGTCGCTCGCGTAGAGCTTGGGGCCTATACTTATGGAAGTGAAACACGCATTAATGGGAAAGTGGGCGTTAATATTGGTATTATGCAATTAGCAGGTTCCAATGCGAATGAGATTCAAATCGCTATCCAAGAATTTATGGAGAAGGCTTCTAAGGATTTTCCTGCTGGCGTAAAATATTTGGTGCTCTACAATACCAAAGATGCACTTGATCAATCTATTGATCAAGTGAAACATACCCTAATTGAAGCGTTTATCCTAGTCTTTTTAGTAGTATTCATTTTCTTACAAGATTTTAGGTCAACCTTAATTCCTGCTATTGCTGTTCCAGTAGCTATTGTTGGAACGTTCTTCTTCATGCAGCTCTTTGGCTTTTCCATAAATCTATTAACCCTATTTGCACTTGTGCTAGCGATCGGTATTGTCGTCGATGATGCAATAGTTGTGGTTGAGGCTGTGCATGCCAAAATGGCCCAAACGGGCCTACCACCCAAGCTCGCTACCACCTCGGCAATGAGTGAGATAACCGGTGCTATTATCTCCATTACGCTAGTGATGTCTGCCGTATTTCTACCCATTGGGTTCATGGAGGGTTCCACCGGGGTATTCTATCGGCAATTTGCTTTCACTTTGGCTATCGCAATTGTTATTTCTGCCGTTAATGCTTTAACGTTAAGTCCTGCTTTATGTGCGCTGTTTTTAAAACCGACGCATCATCACCCTGCTAATGGTAAGCGCCTGAATTTCAAGGAACGTTTCTTTGCAGGTTTTAATGTTGGTTTTGAACGTCTAACAATGAACTATATAGGTAGTTTGCGTTTTCTTATCCGATACAAGTGGATAGGCTTTAGCGCCCTTGCCCTCATTATCGTTTTGAGTATCGTGATGATCCGTAAAACCCAAACGGGATTTATTCCTTCAGAAGATCAAGGTTTCATTGCTGTGTCCCTTTCTATGCCCGCTGGAGCTTCACTGGACCGAACATCCAATGCACTTGCTGAAGCTGAAAAACAGTTACAAGAAGCCGATTTCACAAAAACACTAAACATTATTGCTGGTTTTAATATTTTGACGCAATCAACTAGTCCCTCTTCGGGTGTAGCATTTATACTATTAAAACCACATAAGGAGCGCGGGGAGCTAAAGGATATCAATGCCATTATGGGGGAAGTTACACAGCGATTAGCTACTATTAAAGGTGCAAACTTCTTTGTGTTCACCTTCCCTACTGTCCCTGGATTCAGCAATGTTGACGGACTTGATATGGTCTTGCAAGACCGCACTGGTGGCGAATTAAGTAAGTTCAGCGGTGTCGGTCAAAAATTTATCGGAGAGCTGATGAAACGTCCAGAGATCATGATGGCATTTACGACTTTCAAAGCCGATTATCCACAATATGAACTTCAAGTAGATGACATCAAAGCCGAACAGCTCGGCGTGAGCACCAAGAGCATCTTACAGGCCATGCAAGCCTATTTTGGAAGTACACAAGCATCAGATTTTAACCGCTTTGGAAAATATTATCGCGTGGTGGTCCAAGCCGATATTAACGATCGTACAGATCCATCTACACTCGACGGTGTTTATGTGAAAAACAGAATGGGAGACATGGTACCGATAAATACACTTGTTCGTTTAGAGCGCGTGTATGGGCCAGAGACTGCCTCTAGGTATAATCTATTTAACTCGATTGGAATCAATGCCATTCCAAATCAGGGCTATAGTTCCGGGGATGCCATCCGAGCAGTGGAGGAAGTCGCAAAACAGCAATTGCCAGGCGGATATACCTATGAATTCTCTGGGATGACCAAAGAAGAACTTATATCAGGAGGACAATCTACCTTAATATTTGTCTTGTGCTTGATATTCGTCTATTTCTTACTTGCAGCGCAATATGAAAGCTATATTATCCCCTTTGCGGTCATTCTTTGTATACCAACAGGTATCTTCGGCGTATTTTCTGCCATTGGTATCATGGGAATTGCAAACAATATTTATGTCCAAGTCGCGCTCGTGATGCTTATTGGTTTACTGGCAAAGAATGCGATTCTTATCGTGGAATTTGGAATACAGGCGCGTAAACGAGGACTTACAATCACCCGCGCGGCTTTATTGGCAGCCAAGTTACGTTTGAGACCCATCATCATGACCTCCTTAGCATTTATTGTAGGCATGATTCCTATGATGAGGGCAATCGGCCCATCAGCGCAAGGTAATCACTCCATTAGTATTGCCGCTGCTGGAGGGATGCTCAGCGGTGTCGTATTAGGCGTATTGATTATACCCATATTATTCATCGTGTTTCAGTCTCTACAGGAGAAGTTGACAAATAAGCAGCGGGTAGAACCTTCGGCTGAGTTCAGCGAATTAGCTCCACAGGCCGTTCAGGACACCGTTTAATACACCATATTTAAATATAAAAAAGATGAATTTCAAATCAAGCCTAATAAAGATAATTGCCATACCGCTACTATTTTGGTCATGTAAAACCGAAAAGATGACAAATATCCAAGCGCTGGCCCCAAGTCTACCGGAGCATTTCCGTCATGAGCAGCAGCATAATCAAGACCATAGTATTGGGTCAATTCCTTGGAGAACTTTCTTTAAGAATCCCATTTTACAGAACTTAATTGATAGTGCTATTCTCTACAATGCAGATATGCAGCTTGCTATGAAGAATATAGAATCTTCAAAACTACTTTTAAAACAAGCCAAAGCGGGTTATTTGCCAACTATCCAGGCGCAGGTTAGCGCTAATAGCACCAACCCATCAAACAACAGTATGAATGGCTTGAGTTTAGGGGAATTTTTAGGTCAAAATCACATTGAGGATTATACTGCCTCGGTGGGATTATCTTGGGAGGCCGATCTATGGGGTAAAATTAAGAACCAAAATAGAGCTGTCTTAGCAGATTACCTGCAAACCGAAGAAGCGAAAAAATTAATTCAAACCCAACTGGTCTCACAAATTGCAAAGGGATATTATCAGTTGCTGATGCTTTATCAGTTGCAGGAAATAGCCCAGCTTAACCTTAAGCTGAGTAACAATACACTTCGCATGGTGCAGCAGCAATATGAAGTAGGTGAAATGACGCTACTCGCTGTAGAACAAGTTCATGCGCAACAACTTGCCGCAGCGGGTTTAATACCTGAATTCGAACAGCAAATTCATTTACAGGAAAATGCCATTCAGATACTTAGTGGCCACTTGCCAAGCGAAATAAAAACCAGCGAAACCTTAGTCGATATTCAGCTTCCCGAAGAACTAATGAGTGGGATACCAGCAGACCTACTGAGTCGCAGACCTGATGTTAAAAAGGCAGAGCTTGCTGTTACCGCTGCTATCGCTTACCAACAGTCTGCTAAAGCCCAAATGTATCCTTCTCTTGTGATCAGTGCGGAAGCGGGAATCAATGCACTTAAGACTAGTAATTGGTTCAATATACCAGCCTCGCTTTTTGGAGCAGTAGCAGGAAGTTTGACCCAGCCGATCTTACAAGGACGCGCGCTAAAAACGAAATACCAGCTGGCACAAATTGAGCAAGAAAAAAGTGTTGTCGTATTTAAGCAATCCGTGATAGCAGCTGCCGGTGAGGTTTCTGATGCTTTAATTTCAATACAAAAACTAAAAGAAAGACATGTAATAACCCAACAGCGAACCAATAGGCTCAAGAATGCAACCCAACATGCTGACCTACTTTTTGAGACAGGATCAGCATCCTACTTAGAGGTTATTACCGCCCAAAGTAGTGTGCTACAGACCGAACTGCAACTCGCGCAAATCAAAAAAGAAGAACTAGCAGCTGTCGTTGATTTATATCGATCTTTAGGAGGTGGATGGCAAGCGAATTAAAGCTTCAATACTTTTTTAAATAAAACAAGATAATGTTGAGCCGATTAGTGAGATTAATCGGCTCACGTTATTTAGTAGCACACGTCATCTTCAAGAGTTCTGGAAACTTTTCTTGAGGGGAAAGTATTAAATTCAGCAACACAAAACATCTATATAATACTGTTTAAAATAATCTTAACTTATCTTAACTAAAGAATAAATATAGGTAATAAAAAACAATTAAATTAAAGCTTTATGTTTGGCTCCCCATTTTTCCAGTTGCAGTATAATGGGTTCTAACTCATAACCAATCGGTGTAAGCTCATATTCAACCCGCGGAGGTACTTCTGCATATACCGTTCGCTTCAGGATCTTATTCTCTTCTAATTTGCGAAGTTGTAGCGTAAGCATGCGCTCTGTAATATTAGGAAGTTTTCTTTTCAATTCACCGAAACGAAGCTTTCCACCGAGCAACCACGAACAAATAACAAGAGACCACTGTCCACCAATAATATTGGTAGCATATGCTTCAGAGCACTCTTCGGCTAGCGCTTGCTTATTGGAAAAATTAGTCGAAGTTTCTTTGATCTTTGTCATTACTTACATTTTTTATAGTACCATACAATTGGTAGGTAATACCCAAATATAGCGATACCCTGATTATTTTTGTAATAAACAGATAAAAAACAACAAGTGATATGAAAACATTAATTATTGTAAGTCATCCAGATATTGAGAGTTCGGTTATAAATAAGCGATGGATCCAAGAGCTGCATAAATTTCCAGAGAAATATGTGATCCACCAGTTATACAAAGTTTATCCTGATGAAATAATAGACGTCGCCGCTGAACAAAAACTAATCGAACAATATGATAAGATTATATTCCAATTTCCATTCTATTGGTTTAGTAGCCCTTCGCTACTCAAAAAATGGTTCGATCAAGTACTATTACATGGCTGGGCCTATGGAAGCCAAAGCGGCTACAAAGTTGGAGGAAAGAAAATTGCCCTGGCAATATCGGTAGGTGTAGAAGAACATGAATATACGGCCGCAGAACGTTACAAATATCCCTTAACTGAACTCACGCGTCCTTTTGAATTATCTTTTGAATACATAAAAGCAGATTATAGCCCACCATTTGCCTATTACGGCATGGAATATAACGCAACTGAAGAGTGGGTTGAAAAGAGTGTACCTAAGTATCTTAATTTTATAAACTCTTTGTCAGAAAATGTTGCATAGAATAAAACGATATTTCAATATGAAAATTTATATCGCGCATGTAATTAATGAAACTTTGAATTGCCGTGCTATGTTCACAGGAATAAGAAAGTCCCAAGTACCTTTTTTAAAACCGGTTAGTTATCAGATTCCATCTGTAGTTGAAAGATGCTTCCTTACTATATGTTAGATTGGCTTGTTAGCTATTTTGTTGACACACCGTAAAATACAAGTGCGATATATTTAGAAACTTTTAAAAACGTTATCACACCTAGATTGTTCTATTACCAGGAACAGTTAATAATAAAAAAACTATTATGGAAAGAGATCAGAAAAAAACTATTTTAAATCTCGATGCCCAGGAAGGTAAAAAAAAGGTGAATGAGACAACCGGCGAGGACTTGAAATATAATGCAGAGACCGATAGTTTCGAGTTAGATCCAGAAACAGGAGAAGGAGATTATCAGCATCCTTCACCGTATGATACCTCTGCTCAAGGCGGTGAAGATGACAACTCAACTTACGACGAGCAGAACCCATATACACAGGATGAGTACCAGGATAAGAATAATCTAGCGGAGGATCAGCTTGAACGCACTGAAACAGACAGGGTGCTCGAATCATCAGAGCTTGATGATCGTGATGAAGAACTTACTAATTCACAGGAGACCAAGGACCCAAATGTGGACGAGGAAGGATACCCTAAGAAAGATGATGCGTCCGGAAAAGATAATCCAATAATGTGACCAAGACAAGTTAAGTCCTTAGCAGTACCGGCTGAAAAATATCCAATCGACCATTCGCTAAGGACTTTTTTATAATCTTATTTCTCTCCTGCTAAATAACTATTCATAACACAAACGAAGTACTTAGTAGTGCCCCCGTATACCCCTATTTTCATTTTGAACATTGCAGAATATAGCGCTCATAGGCAAGCTTAAAGAATTATAATAAGTACCTTGAGACGGATAACCGCAAAACACTAATTTCTTTAAACAAAGAAGAGTTCCCGAGCAATAATATGTGCTCATTCAAGCGGACAGCAAGAAGTGTAAAGAAATAATGAAATGATACTAATACAGCTGCAATTCTTGTAAAACCTAGAAAACTTAAAAACGGAGTAAGCAACAGTTAATTCTTTATAAAGAATCGTTTATGCTAAAAAAACTATTATTAATGTCCTGTTATCCTTGAAAATTTAAAAAAAATAAATTCTTGTTTCCCAAGAATTTTCTTTACATCTTTATAACTGAATTAACATAATCACTTGAGTCCTATACATCAGCTTTCTGAAGAAACTTTGATTGACCTTTTAAAAAGAAAAGATCAACGTGGATTTAATTATCTGTACGATAATTATTCAGGAGCTTTATACGGGGTTGTTTATAGAGTTGTTATGGCAGCCCATTATGCTGAAGAGGTTATACAGGAAGTCTTTGTAAAAATCTGGCGACATATCGATCTTTTTGATCCAAAAAAAGGAAAATTGTATACCTGGATGATTAATATAGCCCGACATACTGCAATTGATTTCATTAAATCCAAAGGGGTTAAAAACGAACAAAAAACCGAATCCATATCAAACTTCGTAAATAGTAAACAAGAGCAAGAATTCTCTAGCACTGATCAAAATGAGAAATCGGATTTCATAGGTTTTAAAAATGTATTAGATAAGTTAAAACCAGAATGGAAACTTTTAATCGAGATGGCTTACTATGAAGGGTATACGCAACAAGAAATATCGGATAAATTAGCAATCCCATTAGGGACTATCAAAACAAGAACTAGAGCAGCATTATTAGAATTACAAGAAATATTAAAGGAATTTAAGCAAAATTGAATATAAAGGAATACATATCGTCAGGGATTATTGAATCATATGTCTTAGGGCTTGCCTCTGAAGAGGAAAAAAGCATATTAAGCTGTGTACGCGATAATAATCCGGAAGTTGACCAAGCAATTCTTGAAATGGAAGAATTGATGGGAAGACTTGCGGAGGTACAAGCCATGGAGATACCTGCTGATTTGAAAACAGTTATTTGGGATAAAATTAATGCAGACCAATCCGAAGATTCAATTGAAAACTCAAGAGAACATGAACACCCCACCTTTGTTGAAGTCCCGCTCAAGGATGAAAAAATTGTAAGTGATTTTTTTGATAAAAAAACACAAGAAAAGACTTTAAACTCAGGTGTAAAAAAGGTACAATCAAGAAAAAACTGGGCTATTGCGGCCTCTGTATTATTAGCAGTGAGTATAGCGGGTAACCTATACCTGTTTAGTGAAAAGGAAAGTAAAGAAGCAGACCTAGCGCAGTTAAATAAGTCTAAAATTGAACAAAACTATTCCTTTGATTTACTACAAAACAAATGGAATTTAATACAAAATCCCCAATTTCAAACGATTTCATTAATATCGCCAGAACAGAACAGCAGTGAGTTAGCATTAGTTTTTTGGAATAAACAAACATCCGAAGTTTATTTGAGTATCGAAAACTTGCCAGAGGCGCCAAGTGGGAAACAGTATCAGCTATGGGCACTTGCCGATGGTGTTCCTATTGATGCAGGATTATTCCCTATTGATAAGGATTTAAATAATTTGACTCAAATGACCAAGACAATAAACGCTCAAGCATTTGCCATCACTTTGGAAGATTTGGGAGGAAAACCCGCGCCAACAATGACAGAGCTGAAGGTCATTGGTAATATTTAATCTAGTACGTTTACCAACTAATCCAAAAAAAAACAAATCTTATTTCTAATTCTTCATAATTAAGAAGGGCCACCTATATAAAATAAGCGACCCTAAAAAGTCCAGTTACAGACATTCAACTACACTATGATTTAATAAATAACTTAGCAATATCTAAAACAGCTGTTGAAGTTAACGGTTCATCGAATGCCGAAGTTGCCGCATTTGTTGAAATATTACCACCAATTCCAGCTAATTTTGAAATATCCACATTGGCTTGTAAAACGGTATCTTCCCCGGCATAAACTGCATCAACAGCCGCACCTATTCCACTATCGTTTGCCCCGGTAATCCAAGGTTTTTGATTCGCGGCAGCACCGCCTCGGGCTCGTCGCATTTGCCTAATATGAGAGGCATGTCTAGCCTCCACAGCATGTATTTGTAAGGCTGCAGTTAATACGTCTTTATTACCCAAAAGTACACCAGCCTGGCCTTTATAAGCACGAACTCCCGTGTCTTCAAAAGCTTGAGCAATCGCTAAAAAAGTATCGTAATTACTAAATACAGTAGGAAAAGTACCCTTAGCCGTAAAATCAAATGTTGGTTTACTGACAGCTTTAGCACCTAATACTTGCTTTAAAAATTTCACATGTGCATTTTCATGATCACGAATAGTGGTTATAGCTCCATTGGGTTTTCCAGAAGGAACAAGATTTGATTTTTGAAGTCCTAAAGTATAATACTCAGCTTCTAGGTACTCAAGTGTTAGGGCATAATTTAATACACCTGTGACATCCATTGGAGCGGATTGTCCATAGGCTTTTTTAAATAATGAACTGACAAAAAATGGTAAGGCAGCAATGGTGGCCTTTGCGCCGAAAGAAGCCATATTTTTTATAGCCGCTCTGCGTGGATTTATACGGTCGTCGAACGTAGGATCAACGGTATTAATTTCTTCAAAAATATTTAAAAGATTCATAATAATAAAGTTTAGTAAGTAGGTAAATCAGTTACGTCAATTTTAGATTTAATAAATGGTGCTGCAGCTTGCAGAACTTGGGTTGGACTTTTCGATACATCAAACCCATTGTTGTCAATAACTTCTGAATTCGCAAAACTACCATTATCGATTAAATCCCTTACTAAAGCTGCATGTCTGGCTTCAACAGAAACAATTTTGCCAGCCAATAAAAGATATCCTTCATCTTTTATCAACCATCCAGCACCGTTATAAGCAGAAACACCTAAATCTTCAAAGGTCTTCGCTGTCATTAAAACACTTTCCCTATTTGAAAAATTAACGGCAGATAAATTAAACTCTAATTTAGTAATTGCCTTATCAGACAATGCCGCTTTAAAAAATTCGCGATGGGCAATTTCATGATCTCGAATATCTGTCAAATAAATTTTTTCCAAATCAGTCATACCCGAAAAGGGTTTATTAATAACCTCCGTATAGAACGCAGCTTCAAGTTGTTCTAATGCGTAAGCATAGTTAAGAATGGCGATATCACCACTTCCAAAATAAAATTCCTTTCCCTTATTATCTATGGGACCAGCCATGTCATCTTTACAAGCAGTAAATCCCAGGAACGCAATTGAAGCAGCTCCAGCACCTGCGTATTTTAAGAAATCCCTTCTATGAAGGTTAGGCTTATCTATGAGGTTTTTTTCAATCCTCAAGTCTTTTTCTTTGGCTATTATCTTTTCCATAACAGATATGTTTAGTGTAAATTAATGTGATTATAACTTTACTTACGATAATGGCTTGTCTTTGGATTTATTTATTTTATTTATTTTCTCCGTGCAGAAGCTAGTGATGGGATAATATCCTTTTCTAGCGATTATCGGGTAACCTAAGCATATATCAGTTATCGTCGAGAAGGATTGATGATTGTTTGGCTCGGAGAGATTTAATCGATAATAATTAAATAGCTTCAGCCTGTATCTTCAATACTAAAAGAAGTGTTAGGGTCTAAATATTTCAACGGCTGCTGACTGACCAACAAACTAACATGTTGTAAGCATATGCTAAGATCTTTTTTGATAAAGAAAAATCCAATATATTTACGGACCTGAATTCAGCTGAATAATAAGGTATTAGTACAATGACCTATAGTGCATTCAGTTATGCATAATTTATAAGCGAATAAAAAACACTCACATGATCTACACAGAAATAACAATTGCGATTTTAACTTTATTAGCTGGCCTAATGGCTGGATTTTTCTTTGCCTATACTTTTTCGGTAAATAGTGGCTTAGGAAAGCTAAATGATATTGCTTATTTGTCTGCCATGCAAAAAATAAATAGGGCAGTTTTAAATCCCATTTTCTATTTGTGTTTTTTAGGACCCCTACTCCTTTTACCCATTGCCACTATCCAGCAATATAACGTCAATAATTTACGATTTATTTGCCTAATAGTGGCAAGTATTGCTTACATAGTCGGTGTCTTTTTCATAACTGGAATAAAAAATGTTCCACTAAATAATAAATTAGATTCGTTGGATTTATCCACTGCCTCAGCACAATTAATTGCCGAGATGAGGAGCGAATTTGAGAAACCTTGGACATTTTGGAATAACATCAGAACGATTGCTGCGACCATTACCCTAGGCGTGTTAATTATCGTTTGTATTGACTTTCCTTTCATATTGGGTAAATAAGAGCGTAAGAACAGCGATGCAATTCCCGGATAGGTTGCTGAAGGTATGGTTTAGTGAAGCTTGGGCTATTAACTTTGGTTTTTGATTTTCACCCGTAATAATTTATCTGAAGCCGTCATATATAAATAGCCGTCACTTGCTAGAGCACAATTGGAAGATCGTATACCAGAGCGGATTCTACCCATGGCTTTACCTTCAGCATCTATAACAATAACACCATCTCCAGCAGCAGCATATATAAAACCTTTTGAATCGATTTTGATACCGTCAGCCGCTAAATTTTCTCCCGGAAAATGTTTTGCAAAATCAAAATAGACTTTTCCTTCACCCATATGGCCATCTTTTGATAGTTGATAAACCATGATAAATGGTTTATTGCCATCACTCAGTGCCACAAAAAGCTTTTGCCCGTTCGCTGAAAGAGCGATGCCATTGGGTCGATCTAAATTTTTTATGATCTGGGTAATTTGCCCGTCTTTACTTAAGCGATAAACCCCATTTTGATGAATCTCTCTATTGATCGTATCTTCTGTCCTGCCTGGAAGCCCGTAGGGTGGGTCAGTAAAATAATAATCCCCGTTTGGATGCTGACAAAGATCATTAGGTGAATTGAATTTTTTACCCTCCCAGCGATCAACCAATGAGTTACTTTGTTTACTATCTAATGAAATTTGACTAATTCTACGATTTCCATGATCACAAGCGATAAGCTCGCCTTGCTGGTTTATCAGTAAGCCATTAGTTCCCGGTTCATCACTATAATAATCTTCACCTGCATATCCAGATGGATTTAAAAATTCTTCAAGTTTATTTTCTTCATCCCATTTATAAATAATGTTTTTACTTGGATCACTAAAAAGTAAATAACTGTATTGTTCAACCCACACCGGGCCTTCCGCCCACTTCATTCCACTTGCAATTATCTCAATGGGAGAATCAACATCAATAAGATTTTCCATTCCAGGATCTAGCACCTCAATTTTTCCAACTGTAGGATATGGATCTTGTATAGGAAGTAACAAACTAAATAAAACCGAAAACCATATTGACATATTCATAACAAAACTTTTTTAAATAGTAATAGCAAATTGTCGTGACGCGATCCCCCTGTAAAAAGAATTTAATAATAAAATTAATCTCCTGTGTCCTTCCCCTCTTCCCTAGCAAATACTAATATACAGCCATCCGCATAAAATTCCGAAGACGCTGATGTTATTTGTTGTTAATAATCAGTCCTTACTCCAATCAAAATCTTACTTGCGAATCATGGGAAATTGTGAAATTCTTAAAATTGAACAGCCATAAGGTATTAACCTAATTTCCTTTTCGTTCAATTCATTGACGTTAAGCCCATGCATATCAGCCGATGGTAAAGGTCCAGCCATTCCGTTATATAATTTCCAGAATGGCAATTCACGGGCATTCACTTTAATTTCAATTGGGCTGTTTTCTCGATTCCAAGGGTAACTTCGATTAGTACCGTCAATTTTGGATACGTGGAAACGATCTTTCATTTCATCTTTATTAAACAATGTAAAGCCATAATTCCACTTTTCTAAAGGCGTGTATTCTGTATAAGTATTTCCGAATTCAATTTGCTCTTTATCAGGCAATGCCACTTCTTTTTTCTCTGCAGGAATATCTAAAACAAATACCAACGGGCCTCGCTCTACAGATCGCGAACCTTCATCATACTCTTCAAAATTAAATTCCATTGGAAAATTTAGTACCACTTGATCATCGGATTTCCAGGTTCTTTGTATTTTCAAAATCTCTCCAGGTTTAATCATTTCTTGGACTGGTTGACCATTAATACTGACTTGCGGATTTTTAGTCCAGGAAGGTATCCGAATATGGTAAGGAAAGGCGATTCCGTTTGAATTATTATGGTTTATCCGCAATGTTATTTGCTCATCAAAAGGATAGAAAGTTTCTTGCGCAATCTGAATCTCTTCGGCATTTTCACCAACCTTCACGGTCGCGGATGATTCAGAGAATATTAAGGAAGCCACGCCCATATCAGCACTAGCATAATATAGGTTTTGAGCAAATTTCGGCCATCCTTGGTGCATGTTAGAAGTGCAACATGGATAACCAGTTAATAAACCAAAAACCAAGTCAGTTCCGGAGTGGTTGACGTCAAAATTATACATTTGTCTTTTTATCTGGACTTGATTGGCTTGTTGAAAGTACTGTCGCTGCATAAAATCGTCAGAAATCTGCGCTGGAAGCGCATTAAACGCTATTTTTTCGAGGTGTTCTATATAATCTACATCTCCGGTAATTTCGACCATTTTCTCCAGCGAATACATAAATTCTACAGCGGAACACAATTCAGATCCTTGTGTAGGATTGTTACCATGTAGGCCTTCATCACCGCCATACATGCCCTGGGCTTGGCCGTTTAAAATTCGAATATCTTTTATACCCGTTTTAACAGCTTCTAAATGCTTTGGGTCTTTACTTTGCTGATAATAAATTACTGGTTCCTTTAATCCCTGAGCCAAATTAACGCAATGAATACTTCGGTGTCTTGCTAGCATATTACGTGCTGAAAATTTAGTTGTAAAATCAAACCCCTGGGCATGCAGGATTTCGGATAATTCCAGTAAAGCAGCATCACCAGTAATATTATATAACCAATAAACAGCCTGTAAATTATCAGCGGAACGATATTCAGCCCAAAATGTCCAATGCCCTAAGGGCGTTTGTTCTAATGTTTTTAGTTGGTAATGAAAATATTTGGTGAAAAGGTTAACGATTCTTGGATCCTGCGTCGCGGCGTAATATTGTTGCAGAATTTTTAACATGACCATCTTGGGCCACCAGTCCTGTGCATTATCACGTTGTATGCCAGCCTGTGGAGAATAATTTTTTGCAGGTCCAAAGTACCCTAACTCATTTTGGCTTTGAATTGCCCATTCCACCCATCTTTGTGCTTTTGTTTTTAATTCATCATCATCTAATAAGTAGGCTAATGGTAATAAACCATCTATCCAGTAGGGTCCCCGCTCCCATTGATCGCCATCACCTCCCAACCAACCATTTCGCTCGCCCATCACCAACGGATAAAGCTCGTCTAATTGTCCAGTTGCTCCAGTACGTTGCCTTTTTAACATTTCCCCTAACCAACCTTTTGCTTTAATTGCCCCTAAAGGGAGTTCCAGATAAGGTTTTTCAAGTAATGGGGCTCTATTTTTTGTATAAGGCTGAGCACATAGGTAAAGACTGCTCAAGAAAAAAAATATAAAAATAGGGAGGCATTTATTGATTGAAAACATAAAGAAGGTTTATAGTACTGATTAACTGAGTAGTAATTTACTACATGTAATCCAAAAATCAAAGAAACAGTAGATATACAAGATAATAAGTAGACAAAATAGCATAACAATATGACAAATCATGTTATAAACTGACAATACTGTCACTATTTTGTACACTAAAAAAGCTTAACCAAATAACGAAGTACCCTAATGATGCGAATAGTTTAATGAGGTGGACAGAATTTTAGTGGTATAGTGCTGTGGGCAACGAATTAGCTGATAATATCTGGAAGAAGACTAAAAATGAGCGAAAAAATGTTAAAAGACGTTAAATCAAATAGCGTAAAAAATTACGGCACGGAACTTGAATAATGTCTAGTTCATAATTTAGGTTAATAATTGGTTAGTTAAGACTCCTTAGGTTCCCCGCCTAAGGAGTTTTTTTATTACTGTAAAAACCCCAAAATTAACATACCAGGCTATCCATCAAATCATCATTCCAGAATGTTTTCAGATTCTAATTGCATTATTGTATTTTAGATAAAAAAATGAAAATCTTAATCATTGAGGACGAACCTGCCTTAGTGCAGACTTTAACAGAATTTCTAGAGACCGAAAATTTTCTAGTGGAAACAGCTATGACATTTGATGTCGGTTTGGAAAAGGCCCTATCGTATGATTATGATTGTATATTATTAGATATCATGCTTCCAAATGGAAGTGGACTGGCAATTCTTCAAGCTTTGAAAGATGCACAGAAAAAGCAACCTGTGCTAATCTTGTCTGCAAAAGATTCTGTCGAGGATAAAGTGCTAGGATTAGAAATCGGAGCCGATGATTACTTGGCAAAACCATTTCATTTAGCGGAATTGATGGCTAGAATTAAATCAATTATTCGCCGAAATTCGAGAGATGGCAATCAGAAAGTGACGTATAAAAACGTGACACTGGATCCAGATGATCGACAAATTTGGGTTGAAAAGATGCCACTCATACTCAACAGAAAAGAATATGACATTCTTTATTATTTCCTGATTCGTCCTAATAAATTAATTGAGAAAACGACCTTAGCCGAATCAGTATGGGGAAATTATATGGATCAGGCCGACAACCTTGATTTTATTTATTCTCAAATCAAAAACATCAGAAAAAAGTTAAAAGAAGCAAATGCTGATTTAGATATTCAGGCGGTCTATGGCATAGGCTATAAACTCATTTAAATGGCTATTTCAGTAAAAAATTATACCAATCGATATTTAGCTTTTGCCATCTTGATTATCATGGCAATCTGGGCTTTACTCTTTTATGCCGTATTAATGGATGAAGTGTATGACAATATTGATGATGGCTTAAAAAACCAAAAAATTGAGATTATTCGAGAAGCCTATGATAATCCAGAAATCCTTAATAACAGCAAAACTTATGGAATAAATCAGTTCCGAATCAGTCCTAGCAAAGTCTCGGAAAATTTAGATAATAATCACTTTTCAAAAAAGTTGATTTATATGCCGTATGATGAAGAAGAGGAACCCTATAGAATATTGCAAACAGGGTTCTATAGTAAGGAAGGTCATGCCTATACATTAGAGATCAGAACCTCTACTGTTGAAGAAGACGATTTTTTAATCAACTTAGCCATTTCGCTATCAATCTTATACCTGGTAATAGTCTTAAGTATTTTAGGTATAAACTACTTGGTGCTTAATAAGGCATGGAAACCTTTTCAAAAAATCTTAAAAAACTTAAGCCAGTACCGATTTGGGGAAGCCGATAGTTTTGATGAAATTCCAACAGAAGTGCTCGAATTTGAGAAGCTTAATCAACATATCAATCAAATGATAAGTCGAAATGAACAGGTGTTTAAAGCACAAAAACGATTTTTAGAGAATGCTTCACATGAGCTCCAAACACCGTTAGCCATCACCATAAATAAATTAGAATTGCTCATACAGGATCCTAATTTAAATGAAAAACAACTGATTAAAATAGCGGATGCGAAAAACGCTTTATTACGCATGGTGGCTTTAAATAAATCTTTACTAATGCTTTCCAGAATTGAAAATAATCAATATACAAAATTGGAGAAAATCAATTTTAACCAGTTAATCAGAGAGCTACTTACAGATTTTAAAGAAATATTTGATCATAAGAATATTCAAACGAATCTAGAAGAAATAGGAACTTTCTCGATAAACTTTAATCCAGAGTTGGCACAGATTTTAATTTCCAATTTATTACGTAATGCCATAAAGTATAATAAAGAAAAAGGAATAGTTCACATTACAATTGAAGATAATATCCTTAAAATCGCTAATTCGAGTTCTTCAGAGGCGTTAAATCCACAGTATATATTCGAACGTTTTCACAAGGGTAATCAAGATCCAAATTCTAATGGTCTAGGTTTATCAATTGTTGAGACTATTCTGGAGAAATATCCATATTTAAAGATTAATTATTTGTATGAATCATCCATGCATATTTTCACGTTAAAAAAATAAATTCAGATTTTTTTTTTATAATCTCCCCTTCTTCCCAATTCTTTCCAAAGTTGCTATTGATCTTTGCTATATAATCTTAAAATTAAAACTATGAAACTAAGATCAAAAGCATTTTTAATAGCCGCTACACTATTCACATCATTCACTGCCGTAGCACAAGAAAAGGTACTAGAAATAAACCAATTACCAAATAAAGCACAGTCATTTATCAAAGACTACTATCAACAAGAAAAAATTTCTTTAGTTAGTTCAGACAAAGAGTTCTTCACAGGTACGGAATACAAAGTTATTTTTCAAGATGGAACTGAAGTGGAATTTGATAGCAAAGGAAATTGGACTGAGGTAGACGCTAAGCTTAAAGCAGTGCCCCAAAAATTAATCCCAACTCCTATCGTAAATTACGTAAATCAGAAATTTCCTAATAATCAAATTGTACAAATCAATAAGGAAAATAAAGAATATGAAATTGAATTGACCAGTGGTATTGATTTAATATTCAATAGCAAAGGGGAATTTCTTAGAATCGATGATTAAAACAAATTAAATTTTAAAAAAATGAAAATATTATCAGTAGGATTACCTGCAATGGTTGCAGCAGCTTTTTTAACCATGTCTTGTGACAAAGAATCTACTATTCAACCAGAAAAATTACCGAACACCGCTCAAGACTTTTTAGATGAGCATTTTAACGCTAACAAAATACTATCAGTAACGGAAGAAAAAGAAGGGTTATCTGGTAAAGAATTTACAGCGATCCTAGATGATGGGACAAAAATTACCTTTGACAAAAATGGTCAATGGATTGAAGCGGAAGCCCCTGAGCGAACTGCTTTACCTACTTCATTTATATTAGATCCAATCAACAATTATGTGGAAATTAATCATGCGACTGCCCCAGTTTCCACTATCGAAAAAGAAAAACATGGCTTTGATGTTGAATTAACAAATGATTTAGATTTAGTCTTTGATAAAGCAGGTAAATTCCTACGTTACCAAGATTAAAACAACATCACTTAATAACTGAAGCGATTAGCGCTTACCGAACACCCTCAAAATGTTTAAAACACATTTTGAGGGTGTTTTTTTGGAAAAAAAATAACTATGGTTTTTAAATTAGCCCCATTCCCAGTAAAAGAGTAGTACAGAGGACAACCGAACAAACATCCAACCTATTAAAAAACATTACCCTGCATTAAGAAGCGTGATACACAAAATAAATTAAAGTGGTGAATCTGTATTCATTTTGAAAATATCGATAAGAAAGCTCTATTGGAGGCTATCAATTTGTAAATTTTAAAATATCATTTGCCACTCCGAAAGGAAAATAGCACTTTTAAGAAGAAATTTAACCAATATGAAATTACACACTATTGATACAGGATTTTTCAAGTTAGACGGCGGTGCTATGTTTGGCGTAGTTCCAAAAGCAATTTGGCAAAAAACAAATCCCGCCGATGAACGTAATTTATGTGACTGGGCAACGCGTCTATTATTGATTGAAGACGGCAAAAGATTAACGTTGGTAGATACCGGTATAGGTGATAAACAGGATGATAAATTCTTTCGTCATTATTATATGCATGGTGATGATACCTTAGAGCGTTCGTTTGCGAAATTAGGTTTTCATCGTAACGACGTCACAGATGTCATTTTAACCCATCTTCATTTTGATCATTGCGGAGGTGCCATAATTCGGGAAGGTGAGAAGTTATCTCCAGCCTTTAAAAATGCTCGTTTTTGGTCAAATGAAAAACATTGGAACTGGGCCACTCATCCAAATCCTAGGGAAAAAGCTTCATTTTTAGCTGAAAACATTTTGCCGATTCAAGAAAGCGGACAATTAAATTTTATTGATGAGCAAAACCCACAATACGATACGGATATTAAATTCCGCTTTGTTAACGGTCATACAGAATCCATGATGCTCCCGCAAATTGCTTATAAAGGAAAAACCATACTATATATGGCGGACTTGCTTCCCTCAGTTGGACATATACCAATTCCATATGTGATGGGCTATGATGTAAGACCTTTAGTGACGATGCAAGAACGAGAAAATTATTGGAAAGAAATTGTCGATAACGAATACATTATGCTTTTAGAGCACGACCCTGTACACGAATGCTGTACCTTACAATACACCGACAAAGGTATTCGGGTAAAAGACACATTTAAACTTAACGAGGTATAAATCATCCATATTATATGTCAGGTGATATAAAAAAACGATTTGACCGTATTGTTAACATCCTAATCCAGCTTCAGTCCAAACGGGTGGTAAAAGCACAGGAATTAGCTGATAGGTTCCAGGTTAGTCTGAGAACGATTTATAGGGATATAAAAAGCATAGAACAAGCGGGAGTTCCTTTGATCGGGGAAGCAGGAAGTGGTTACAGTATCATGGATGGCTACCGTCTTCCACCTGTTTCTTTCACCAAAGAAGAGGCGTTGAGCTTTTTAGCTGGCGAAAAATTAGCCGAAAAATTCTTAGACAAAGGAATTTCGGAACATTACACGACCGCCATGCTTAAAATAAAGTCTATTTTAAAGAACCATGATAAAGAAATTTTGGCCAGTATGGAAAATCAAATTATCATGCGCAAGCAAACTATACCGCTTTTTTTAGAAAATGTCACACAAGCTTTAAGTATAACACTGGAAGCCATCGCACAAGAAAAGCAAATAGAAATTTATTATCAGGGCGTGCGAGATAATAGCGCTCAAACTCGGATATTGGAACCCATTGGCATAATCCATGAAACAGGTTACTGGTATATCATAGCATATTGTCTGGAAAGAAAAGATTTTAGGCAATTCCGTAGTGATCGAATACAACTGGTTAAGCTGAGTGATCATTCATTTACAAAAAAGCACATAACCATCAGTGAGTATTTAAAGATAAACCAAAAGCCTCAAAAGGAAACTATAAAATCAAAAATTCTTGTTAATAAAGACTTTGCACCATTTATGCGTTTTCAACGAAATCATTATGGGTTTATATCAGAAAGAGTAGGTGAAAACCATATTGAAATGACTTTCGATACTAGTGATATTATCCATGAATTTCCCAGATGGCTGATGATGTTTGCTGATCAAATTCAAATTATAGAACCAGCGGAATTGAGAACGAATTTCCTGGAATTAGTGGCCGACTGTTACCAAGCACAAAAGACTTAATTAAGACATAACCAATTTAGCAAGGGCTATCATACAGTAAAAAAGGTGAATAATTTGAATTTGTATTCATTCATCTTAGCACAACAAATGGTCATCATTATTTTTAACTAAGAACAATATAGAACCACCCACCCTACAATTTATCGCAATCTATGTCACATTATAAAGCCAGCACTACTACACTATTATTATTTATCACCCTGTCATTCAGTTTATTACTTAACGTTTCCTGCAAAATTAATCAAGGTCAACATTATGACGATGAACTACAAAAAATTAAAAGTCAAGCAAAGGCTAACTTATCCAACCATGTAGATGAATTCAACAGCTATTTAGACCGTCCTGAGTCTGATGGACCATACAATGAATCGAATAATAAGGCCTTCTTAACAAGTAATATTCCTTTTTTATTAAGTTCGAATGATACGATAAACAAAATATACAATTACCGGTGGTGGATGATGAGTAAACACCTCAAAGAATATAAGGATCCTATTGATCAAAAATCATATTGGGTGGTTACGGAGTTTTTCGGCGTTAAACCATGGGCTACACTTAGCGGTGCAATTACCTGTCCTGCAGGACATCAGTTCTATGACCTCAGGTGGCTGCGAGATCCAAAATATCTAAAAGGATATGCTGATTATTATATGCTAGGATCTGCATCAAGGCTGAATCAAAGAGAAAATGATAATTTCTTAACCTATTTAAGCAGACCCGAAAGTCACCATTTTTCAAGCTGGATGATTGATGGAATTGAAGCATATCTTAAAATACACCCAGATATGGTCTGGCTTTCCGAAATTATGCCCGGTATGGAAAACCATCAGAAAATTACAGACAGTTTATTTACCGTTGATAATATAAACTCTCCAACACATGGAATGTACAAAATTTTAGATTTATATGATGGCATGGAATTCAGTTTATCAGCAGTTTTAGGTTTAATAAATAGCGATACTGGCGCCTATGAAATGTATAAAGAAGATACCTGGAAAGATCTTTATCTGGGTTGGGGTACGACAGAAAAAGCAGCAAATTCTGACCTAGCTAAAGAGTACCCCAAAGCATATCGCAAGGGATACCCGGATTTATACTTGGTACGACCTTCTGTTAATGGCTATGCCTTTGCCAATATGCAATCCTTAGTCAGTCTTAATAAATTGCTAGCAAATCAAAAACCAAAAGAAAATCGGACAGAAAAAATAGCTTATTACCAAAACAAAGCGAACGTCCTTCAGGAAAAGGTTTTAAATAATCTATGGAATCAAGAAGATAATTTTTTCAATAACCTCACCGCAGGAGATAATGAATATGCTGTAGGTGATTTTGAAGCGCGTGTACGGGAATCAGTCGGCTATACGCCTTGGTATTTTAACATGATTCCAGTTGAACAACACGAGAAGTATGAAAAGGCGTGGGATTATTTCTCTTCTGAAAAGGGGTTTTACAATAAGATGGGTATGACCACCGCAGAACGTCAACATCCTTATTACAATGAACAAGCCTATGCCTGGAATGGTCGAGGGTGGCCATTTCAAAATTCGGTTGTTTATAAAGCTTTCGCCAATTATTTAAGAAATTATAAAAAAAATATAGCTGTGAATGATCGCGCACTATTATATGATTATATTGAAAAACTAACCTTAATGCATGACCCTGAAGAACCGAATATTGGCGAATGGTATTTACCTACAGATGGCGAAAAATTTGGCGGGGAAAAAGATTATTTTCATTCAACTTACCCGGATATTATTATAGAAGATCTCATTGGATTTAAAGGATCCCATAAAGAGGAATTCTTCCTTGAATCACTACTACCGGAAGATGAATGGGATTATTTTTATTTTGGAAATTTACGTTATCATAATCATGAAATTGACATCATTTGGAAGAAAGATTGGGATGAAAAACAACCCGGTAAGCAAAGTATGCTGGTAATTTGGGTAGACGGTCAAATAAAAAGTAAAACTCCAGCTCTGAACCAAAAAGTACAGGTCAGTCTCCAACAGTAAAACAGTCTTATCAAGTCCGATTTATGTTTTTGCAAAATACATAGATCGGACTTATTTAAGCTAGCACCCCTTTTATAGCTCAGGATGCTTCCAAGGTGCGCGGTAACTTCGTGCTAACATTTCTGTCGCTTGTGAGTCATTTACGCATATTTTTTTAATAGGATCGTATTGAACCGCTCTATTTAATTTCATTGATATGTTAGCAAGAATGCAACTAGCTGATGAAATGTGGCCCTCCAGGATATCAGCCACAGGAAGCTGATCTTTTTCTATTGCACTCAGAAGGTTTTGCATATGTCGACGCGTAGCTGGAGCTGCATTTAATTCAATTCTTGGTTCATTTAAATCTTCTGGAAACTCCTCTTTTTCATAAACAACATCTTTTAAAATCCGTTCACCTTTACCCGATGGGATAAATTCATATTTCATCGTACTTCCCTTCAGGGTGCCTTTTTCGCCATAAATAATAAATGACCAAGGATACTCCGGATCTGCCGGGGTTCCCCAGGTCCGATGCTGCCAAATACAATTCAGTTCGTCATATTCGAAAATTGCAGTTTGTGTATCAGCAATGTTTGATTTACCCTCTTTTTGCACAAAAATTCCTCCTGTTGCAGATATCTTTTTCGGCCATTTCAAATTTAACATCCAGCGGACCGTATCAAACATATGGACACACATATCCCCTGTAATTCCGTTACCATATTCCATAAATGATCTCCACCATCCACCATGCGGTAAACCGTCATAAGGTCTCAGTGGTGCAGGTCCAGTCCACATTTCATAATCAAGATGCGCTGGAACTTGCTGAACATCAGGATTAGCATTACTTTTCATATGATAGTAACAGCACATATCTACATGGGAAATTTTGCCTAATAAGCCCTTATCGATGATGTTTTGTTTAGCATCTATCATATGTGGCGTACTTCGGCGCTGCGTACCAACTTGAACTTTTTTATTTAATCTTCGCGCGGTCTTAACAATAGCTTCACCTTCTAATACATCCACACTAACTGGCTTCTGCAAATATACATGCGCTCCAGATTCCATGGCTGCAATAGCTTGTAAAGCATGCCAATGATCAGGTGAGCCAATGAGAACAAGATCTAATTTATTTTCAGCTAGTAAGGCCCTATAGTCAGTATACATTTTCGGTACCTTTTTAGACGACTGGCGTTCACTAATTAATTGGACAGCATGCTTCAGATGTTCCTTATCCACATCACAAACGGCAACTACCTCCACATCACTCACTTGCAATAATCTAAATAAATCACTTTTGCCATACCACCCCGCACCGATTAGCCCTACCCTTTTCACGCCACTCGTATGCGATGTGGATCCTTTAACATTTAGCGCTCCTAAAGTTAGCAATGCAGAGGAACCTAAAATGAAATTTCTTCGGTTTAATGGTAATGATGTCATAAGTTTTGAAAATAAAAGGTGATGAAAATAAAATGATTTTCAGATGATTTAAATTATGATACAATATACAGAACTTACAAAACAAACAGTAATAGTAGGTACTTGTTTGACGTAATTAATTTCAGACATACTGGAAACGACAGGAATTAACGGTAGTAACTAACTAAAAATCAATAAGTTTTAAATGACACCTCGTTATCAAATCTACACCAATTATTATGACAATAATAATTTTAAATCAATGATTTTTCACACTGGAATATTAATTTTATTTTATATTTTCACCTCACCAAAAACAGCATTATGAAACGTAAATTATTTTCAACCATCAAAACTTTATACGCGATAAGCACCACCGTGCTCCTGGCTTATTTATTAGTCTCCTTCGCTACTTTTCGGGATACGTTTGAGGAAATATCAGTTAAACGTATCAACATAGTGGATGATCAGGGAGTAGCCAGAATAGTAATATCTAATAAAGAAAAGATCCCCAACCCCATCATTGCAGGAAAAGAATTTCAAAGACAGATGAAACCCGCAGGTATTATATTCTATGATGAAAAAGGTAACGAGGTCGGGGGAATAGCGTTAAGTACTATTGATAATTCATCAGGTTTACGTGCATTAGCATTTGATTATGCGAATGCAGATGCTTTAGGGTTCCTCAGTCAAGATGATTTAAATGGCAAAAATTTCCGCGCAGGGATACTAATCAATGATAAGGACCTATCTGGCAAACCTGGTGCAAACATATCCAGAATGAGGTTAATGACCGAGAATGGAAATGCCGGACTCATTATTAATGATGCTAAAGAAAATCCAAGAATCAAGATAATGGTTGATAGTATTGGGAATCCAATGATCCAAACTATTGATTTAAATGGAAATATTAAGGATATTTTGATTAAGTAGTGGTATTTTTGAGCGTAATAGCATAATATAACTTTAGAACTTATATTATGCTATTACATGTAAAGATTATCTAAAGACGTAATCAATTCAAGAGTGTGAATGAATATTTTAAAATAGCGAAACTTCAAACTAACGATTTTACAACAGGTAAAAGTCAAGCTCATTACTGTATCTTATTAATTGATCAGGACGCCGAGTTTTCAGTTGACCTGACGGATTATAAATCCATGGGGCAATCGCTATTATTTCTATCACCGTTTCAACACTTCCAGTGGAATGGAAAGAATACACCAGAACTAACGGCTATTCATTTTCATGGTGATTTTTATTGCATAGAATTTCATAAGGAAGATGTAGCATGTAATGGAATATTATTTAATAATATATATCAAAATCCTTTTTTCCATGTTAAAGATTCAACCTATTCGGAAATTCAAAATATTGTTTCAAAAATTAATCAGTTTTCTGAGGCCAGTAAAAGTTATGACATCGCAATCGTTAAATCCTATTTGCAGCTCCTACTAGCCTTAAGTAGTAGAGAAAAACAGTTAATACAATCCATAGAAAACCTTAGCGAGCACTTCCCTAGCAATCTTTCTAATTTTCAACAAATACTAGATCAACAATTCATAGCGAACAGGTCTGTACAGCATTACGCTCAATATTACGGGATGACAGTGGATGCATTTAGTAAAAACATTAAGCGTATATTCAAGAAAACCCCTTCCAAACTTATTCAAGAAAGATTAGTTTTAGAAGCAAAGAAATTACTACACCTTAGCTATTTAAATATAAAAGAAATTTCTGCCAAGCTAAATTTCAAGGATGAATTTCATTTTAGCCGATATTTTAAGAAAGAAGTTGGCCTATCACCAAAAGTATTCAGAGATAAAGTTGGTATATCAATTGCAGCAAAAACAGACATGATTTAACCTGATTTGTCCATTTTTATGCGATAAATTTCCAATTACCTTTGTCTTATAAAATATCATAAAATGGAAAAAATATATCAAATTAGCACAACGTTACGTCCAGTTTTTTTAAATTTTATCCGAATTGCTATCGCCTTGGTCATGCTTTGGATTGGTGGATTAAAAGCCTTTCAATATGAGGCCGATGGCATTGTACCATTTGTGATTAATAGCCCATTTATGAGTTTTTTTTATCAAAATACTGATCAAACAATCCTAAACGAAGCAGATGAAGCAATTCCAGCTTATACTAAATTTAAAAATCCCGAAGGAAAAACAGTTCAACAAAATATTAATTGGCATCAACAAAACGGCACATATGTTTTCTCCTATGGCTTAGGGTTGGTAATTGTCGTTATTGGACTTGCGGTATTACTGGGCATATGGTTTCCAAAAATAGGTTTCTGGGGAGGTGTTTTAACTGCTGGTATGTCCTTGGTCACCCTCTCCTTTCTTATCACTACTCCTGAAGTATATGTTCCAAATCTGGGCGGTGATTTCCCGACCCCGCAGTATGGATTTCCCTATTTATCAGGTGCGGGAAGGCTGGTGCTTAAAGATATAATCATGTTGGCAGCAGGCTTACTTTTATGCGCTGATTCCGCTGAACGAATTTTAAATAAAAAAAGGTCAATCGAAATCAGCTAGGTTGTTATCAACCATCTTTTTGGCAGCGTGCCCGGCGTGGATTGATCAGTATTCCGCGGGGCTTAATTCAATAAAAAAATAAACGGGTATCCGAAATATTATCGCCCGTATAACAAATCCCTTTTTTCTGTATTCTTTCCCAATTTATAAAACCACAAAGCATCTTCTAGCCTTTAATCATGCGCTAAATTTGCAAATAACCTCCATTTAAAGATTGTTAAAATGATTTAGCAAAAATTGTTTTTTTAAATTAAAATCGTATCTTAATTCTCAGAAAGCAAATTCTGCATACATGCAGTAGCAGATTAATCTGCTTTCACATGCTAAAAATAGGTAACTATTTGAGTGCCCCGATGTAGAAGTTCCAATTAATTTTACATCAATTATAAACTAAAACACATTTTTAAATCATACAGCCTTACCGTACTAACGACTTATTGGGCTATTATCAATCTATTATGAAAAGAAGACAATTTATTCACTCCTTGAACCTCGGTCTGGCAACAGGTGGTTTGTTAGGAATAACAGATTTGGCGAGCGCATTGACGCCGAATAGACTTATTAATAAAGAATTACAGTATCACAAAATAGAAAAAATTGTTTTTTCAACAGTTCGACTGCAATATCCGCGACTAGTTGGCAAGAATGCTAGGCTAGATCTACATGGCTACGGTCCAAATGTTGACATTTGTGTTATCAAAACAGATCAAGGTGCGCAAGGTTGGGCTTCCCTACGGGGTTCTATCAATGACGCTCAGAAACTAACTAAAGATTTGGTTGGAAAACAAGTTTCTGAAATTTTTGATCCACAAATTGGTCTTATTGACGCAAAGTATTTACCTTTTGATATAGCACTTCATGATCTATCTGGTCACATTTTAAACAAACCCGTTTATTCAATTCTAGGGAATGAAAAACCTTTCACAACCGCTTATTATTCAGGCATGATTTATTTTGATGATCTGGAACCCAGCCATTCGCCGGCAGGAATTGATCGGATTTTAGAGGAATGTGCATTTGATTATAAACTTGGTTACCGACAATTTAAACTTAAAATTGGTCGAGGTCATCGATGGATGCCTTTCGATACTGGTTTACAACGAGATATTGATGTGACAAAAAAGGTAGCTCAATCCTTTCCTGACTGTGAAATATTAGTTGATGGAAATAACGGTTTCGCTGTAAATGAATTTATACAATATTTAGAGGCCATTACCCCTACCAAATTATTTTGGATTGAAGAACCTTTTCATGAAACCGTTGCCGATTATAGTATATTAAAATCCTGGATGGATAAAGAAGGTTTTAAGACCTTACTAGCAGATGGCGAGGCAGATCCAGATCCAGTACTGTTGAATGAGTTAATGGAAAAGAAACTTTTGGACGTGCATCTCACTGATATTGAAGGTTTAGGGTTTACTAATTGGCGAAAATTAATGCCCGATTTGAAACGACTAGGTGTACAGGCATCACCGCATGCCTGGGGTTCACTCTTAAAAAGTTATTATACAGCACACCTTGCCGGAGGACTGGGCAACACCGTCACTATTGAAGGCGTAACCAGTACTTCAGAAGATGTGGATTTTTCAGGGTATAAAGTTCAAAATGGAAAATTGATTCCACCTTCAACGCCAGGTTTCGGTATGCCATTATTAAAAAAAATATAAAGAGAATTTCCATAAATTCCTTCAAAAGAATAATAAGTATTACGTGTAATCAATTATTATTTATTCCATACAAAGGAAAGATTAATATATCTTTGCAGCTTAATTTAAATTAAGTCGGCGTGATTAACATTAATAATATATCTGTATCTTTTGGAGGAACTACTCTTTTCAGTGATGTATCATTTTCTATCAATGAAAATGATAAAATTGCTTTAATGGGCAAAAACGGAGCTGGTAAATCCACCTTATTAAAAATTATTGCAGGCGCCGGAAAGCCCACTACCGGGAATGTTTCAGGACCAAAAGACGCTGTAATTGCTTATTTACCTCAACATTTACTCACAAAAGATAACCTTAGTGTTTTTGAAGAAACTTCTAAAGCATTTGAACAAGTCTATCAAATGCGTGATGAGTTAGCATCCCTTAATGAACAGCTGAATACCCGCACGGATTATGAATCGGATGATTATATGAAGGTGATTGAGCGTGTATCTGAATTAAGTGAAAAATATTACTCCATCGAAGATATAAATTATGATGCTGAGGTGGAGAAAGTATTAAAAGGATTGGGATTTGAGCGTCAGGATTTTACGCGCCAAACCTCTGAATTTTCAGGGGGCTGGAGAATGCGGATTGAATTGGCGAAAATTTTATTGAAGAAGCCAGATTTAATATTATTAGATGAACCTACCAATCATATGGATATTGAGAGTATTCAATGGTTGGAAGACTTTTTGATGAATTCTGCAAAAGCCGTTATCGTAATTTCACATGACCGTGCCTTTGTGGACAATATTACTAATCGGACAATTGAGGTGACCATGGGCAAGATCTACGACTATAAAGCAAAATATAGTCACTATCTAGAGCTGCGCAAAGACAGAAGGTTACATCAATTAAAGGCTTATGAGGAACAACAACGATTCATTGCCGACAACCAGGAATTTATAGATCGATTTAGGGGCACCTACTCCAAAACTCTTCAAGTTCAGTCCAGGGTTAAAATGTTAGAGAAATTAGAAATTATTGAAATTGATGAAATCGATAATTCTGCCTTACGCCTTAAATTTCCGCCAGCACCTCGCTCAGGAAATTATCCTGTTATTGTTGAAGATTTAACAAAGAAATATGGCGACCATTTGGTATTTTCCAAAGCCAATTTGACGATCGAGCGCGGAGATAAGGTGGCTTTTGTTGGAAAAAATGGGGAAGGAAAGTCTACGATGATAAAAGCAATCATGGGAGAAATTGATTATGAAGGATCATTAAAAATTGGACACAATGCCAAAATCGGCTATTTTGCACAGAACCAGGCCGCCCTTTTAGATGAAGAATTAACCGTTTTTGATACAATAGATCAAATTGCAATCGGTGATGTGCGGGTCAAAATTAAAGATTTATTGGGTGCATTTATGTTTAGTGGTGATGATACAACGAAGAAAGTAAAGGTATTATCTGGTGGGGAAAAAACCCGCTTAGCCATGATCAAGTTACTACTAGAACCTGTTAATTTATTAATCCTCGATGAGCCAACTAATCATTTGGACATGAAAACCAAAGATATTATAAAAGATGCTCTCCAAAGCTTCGATGGTACCATTATCCTAGTGTCACACGACCGGGATTTCTTAGATGGATTAGCGCAGAAAGTTTTTGAATTTACGAATAAACGTGTACGGGAACATTTTGAGGATATCAAAGGATTTTTAGCATTCAAAAAAATAGACAGTTTAAAAGAAATAGAGCATTAACATCTATAACTAACAAAAGGAACTGCTAGGTTCCTTTTGTTAGTTAATTACATTATTATTCCATATAAATTGCGATTTATAATTCCGCAGATATTCTTCTTCGTTTGAATAGTTTTTCTTTAAAGAAGATCAAAATTATGATTAAAATAAATACTGAAAAATAAGCCGGTATTAGCCAGACATTTTTCCAGTTATATAAATGAAGAGCCGACTCCTCCAAAACATAAATTTCGGTAATGAATCCTGATATATAAGCTCCAATCACCATTCCAACTCCATAGGTGGCAAATGTTAGCAGTCCTTGTGCTGAATTCCTTGTCTTATCATCCGCTTTACTATCGGTATAAATTTGACCCGTTACAAAGAAGAAATCGTAACAAATTCCGTGTAAAAGAATCCCTGTCATTAGCATCCACGTACCTGACTCGATATCCGCAAAAGCAAATAAGGTATAGCGTAGTATCCAAGCAACTACAGCAATAAGTAACATCGCCTTCACACCCAATCTTCTAAACATAAAAGGGATAAACAACATAAAAACAAACTCTGATATTTGGCCAAAAGTCATTTTACCTGAAACATTATCTAGACCAATATCATTTAAATAGGCATTGGTAAAACTGTAATAAAAGGAAAGTGGAATACAAATGCCAATGGAACAGATAAAAAATGTCAAGTAAGATCGATCCTTTAACAGGCTCAAACTGTCTAATCCGATGACGCTTTTTATACTTGCTTCTTTTTGGACAGATGGTTTTGATTGAGGTAAAATTAAGGCCAACAGCACTAACATAATGGAAGCGGCAGCGGCTAGCTTAAAAGTAAAAGGGGAAGCCTCGAGGCCATTGTAACCAAGAATTAACCCAGTTACAATCCAACCGATTGTTCCAAACACGCGGATAAATGGAAATTCTTTAGTTGGATTTTTTAATAAACTGAATGATATAGAATTACTCAAGGAAATAGTTGGCATAAATAACATACAGTAGAGTAGAATCAACCACCAAAAATTAGAGAAATCTGATAAATCACTGATTATCCATAAGATAATGGCACCCAATGCATGTAATACTGCTATAACATATTTTGGTGCAAAATACCGATCTGCTATAAGACCAATAAAAAATGGTGAAATCAGTGCTCCAATTGATAAATTCCCATAGGCTGAGCCAACTTCTATGGCACTGACATTAAAATTTGTAAATAAATAATTGCCCATCGTGACATACCATGAGCCCCATATAAAGTATTCTAAAAACATGAAAAGGGATAATTTACCTTTCGTGAGTAAATCCATATAGTAAAAGTTATAGCAGGTTAAGGTTTAAATGAATACTAATTATTCCGGCTATTTGTAATATACTAATTAAAGCACATATAATTCATGTATCGTTCCTTTACTTTCTCTTTTTTCAAATAGTTTAATGATGCATTTTTTACTGTAGCATATAGAAAACCTAGTATTGGTTTTTGATCCGGAAGGTCAATTACTTTAACCTTCCACAGTTTTTCGAAAGCCTCTTGGACGATATCATTTGCTACTTCCCTTTCCTGAACAATATGATATGCAAAATAATTCAATCGAGAAAAATTATTGGTAAATATTAGTTCAGCCTGCGCATAAGAAAATTTGCTTCGTGGCAAAAAGTGTAGTATTTCAATTATATTAGTTTAGGATTAGGTAGTTTAAGTTCTCTCTAATATAGTGATTAAAGTTGAAAGCAACTTACCTCATACAGCCCCATAAGTAGCTAATTAAATCACAAAAAATTGCAAGGGCATTTTCACAAAATTCAATATCAACAGTTTCGTGTAGCGATTCGGAGCCATTTCATTCTGTGAAAAGTACGTAAAAAAGAGAATGCAACTCAAATAAAAAAAGTCCCGAATGTAGTACAATCGGGACCAGTAAGGTTAAAGTAGCATTACTATACTATGAATTACTCTACAATCAAATCCATCCAATCAGAATTTTCATGATAATATTCAGTTGGATCCGCCTTTTGGTTACTTGTTAATTGTCCAATAAACATTGATACATCCATCTGCATGTGTTCACGGGTTATCTCAACTAGTTGTGCATTAAAACCTGCATTACTTAAAGAAATTGTAAATTGAAAACTGATTACACGCGCAATTATTCTTCCTAAGGTCACCATATCACGTTGTTTCAAATCCTCACTCAAGTTAAAATTCAGTAAGGTGGCAAAAGTAGGTGCTGCCACTAGCGTGGATTTGTATGTTTTCAGAAATGCGAGTAGGTTTTTTTCTTTACCTTTTCGCATCAATTTTGCAATTGCTTCAGCAATTTGTGAATACAACATTTCATTTGACCCTTCAAATATTTGGAATGGTCTGCTATCAACAACGCTTCGTCCGGCGATGTGATCTAACCTATAACCATTTGCACCTGATAATTGAAGGCAAATTTGAGCCGCTTCATGCATTAGATCTGTTACTAGTGCCTTAACGCTATTGGCCTCTACTCCAAGCCCAGAGAGTTCGTGCTCAATAGAACTAACCTCTGTACTATAGCTACACATCCCAGAACAGATGGTATATGATGCTTGTAATCTGGAGAGTTGAAATTTGATGGCATCAATTTCATTTAAACGTAACCCAGAAACACGTCTTTCATTGCAATGTTTCATGGACTCATCTAACATCCTTTTTATAAATCCCATTCCCATACCTGGAAATTGAAGTCTACTACGGTGAAGGGTGTCTAGCATGAGCTTAATACCGGTGGTTCCGGGTACTAACTTCTGTTCCAAAGGCACTTGGAGATCGAGATTATTTACGCCATATGGAATGGCATACAAGCCCAAGTTATTATAGCGTTTCTCTACCTCAATTTTTTGTTCTTGTTGTGCATTGTCGGTCACAAAGAAATCAATATCCCTAGTTAAATCACCGTTATCGTTTTTCTTACGAGCTGTTACTAACCAAAAATCAGCGGCACCCGTTAACCCCTGCCAGTGCTTTTGCCCTTGAATATGATAATGACTCTCATTTTGTTTATAAAAGGTCTGCATGTTGAGTGCATCACTTCCATAATTTGGTTCAGTAATCATTAAACCACCCATCGCCCCTTGTTCTAAGAATTTATTAAAAATCCCATATTGAATACTGCTGGAACCGTATTTTGCAATAGGTTCCAAAAACAAAGCGATATTTATCCCAAAAGTAAGTGACAATGATAAAGATTCATAAGAAGCTGCTGAGAGTACACCCAAACACTCTTTTACTAAAACACCTCTACCTCCATAAATTTTAGGAATAGCGACAGAAAGAGGTTGCATATTCATAATTTCAGTCCAAAAATCACTCGGCAAATCTCTTTTTAAACTAAGTTTATTATAATTAAATTCTGAATTAAATAATTGAGAAAGTCGATCCTTAAATGCCGAAATATATGTACTAAAATCTGTGTGTTCCGCGGTGGCCAACATAACTTGTTAAATTAAAATGTATACAATAAATTCAGATCAAAAAAATATTAATTTCTTATATCAACATAATTATTAATAACGCCATCTTGAATGACATGTATCAATAAATCGATCATTAATCTTATAACAATCATTTTTTGTCGATTAGAAAAGGTATTTTCCCGACCTACTATACAAAAATAAACTGCTTAATTCACAATATGTATTTGATTACGCACAATTGCTAGGACAAATCGTGCATAGCTATTTTGTAATTATTTGGATTCACGATAAGCGGTGGGAGAAATTCCAACAATTTTTTTAAAAATTCTTGAAAAATAGGATGGATCAGTAAACTCAAGTTCGTAAGCAATATCTGAAATACTCTTAGTTGATTCAAACAGCAAAAGTTGACTATGCATAATCAATACCTCTAAAATAAGCTCTTTGGAGGATTTTTTAAAAACGGATGAAACGCAGCGATTAAGGTAATTAATTGAAACGGCCAATTTATCAGCGTAAAAATTCATCTGTTTTTCTTTGTAAAAATTCTTATGAACCAATTGCTTAAACCTCATGGCAATTTCTTCTCTCCTATTTAATTGTTTCTTGGTGTCAGAGAGTTTGATAACTTTTAGTAATAATGATTTTAATAAATTTTCGGACAATTCTTTATAGGGTTGCGCAGCATGAAATTCCTTATATATTAGATTGAGGAGCTGATGAATATCATTGCTATCTTCATTATTTAAATTCAGTAAAGGGGAAACCATAAAAATATTCAAGATTTCCTGTTCCCTGAATACCGAAGTCATGGCATGGTCGTTAATTAATACACAATGACCTTGAGCAAATTTATCTACAGCTTTTATTGCGGAAATATTGCCATAATTAATTATTAAAAACGCAGGCGCTTGAACCAAATAAACGTCTGGGCCAATCTGATGTTTAAAATAGCCATGAGTAATATGCACCAAAAGATCATACCCAAATAAAATAGGAGGAATTGGTGTCTTTAGGTAAGGAGCTATTTCATTTAATTGAAAAATTTTGACAGTAGCATGCTCATGCTTTAGATGCTCGAGGCTCCCAATCATAAAGCGTTTTACAAACTCTTCTGCATTAACTTGTTTATCCATTGCCTAGTTGTCCGATACAAAGCTAACTTTTGTTAAGCACTTTGCATAAGTTCTACCAAATTTTATACGAAGGAATGTAAAACCCATCCATCGTCTTCGCCTAGATGAGTTTCTCACAATGAATGTCCTATTAAATTTTAGCTTAGCTAGGCAAAATACTTTAGTGATGGATACAAACTTGCATAGTAGTCAAAGGTTCAGCTGATTCGAATTGAGAAATAGGTCAAATTAAAGTTAAAATGTCCAAAAATTTGCTAGAAATTGGACGGACTGTGAATTATGCCTCTTAAAAATTCTCTTTTCAGCGATGTATAAAATAAACTGCAAATGCAGGAAATTCTTGCATAACCTAGCAGCTATTCCATTTCAATTAGAATAATATTTTAGCCGAACATAATTTGGCCGTACAAAATATTAATCAGTACAGGGTACAACATTAGGGTACAACTTGCAATTGTACCCCAATGAAAATAAATAATTTTAAAATTAAATATCCACAATAATTTATTCAAAAGCTCCTGAAAACCTGCACAGATTATCTTTAAAGAGCCCCTTCATATAAGTTATCAACAATTGTACAACTATCGACAAAAATATAAAGTTCTGATTACTAAAGTTGTACCCTAAATACTCATAAAAATTTATTTACTTCACTGTTAAATTTTAGGAGAAAATCGTTAACAAAAAAATAAGTAGGCGCATGAAAAAACAAATTTACACAATAGATGAGGTGCGAGAAATGGACATTGTTCAATATTTATCCACTCTTGGGTATACACCCTGCGCAATTAGGAATAACGATTTTTGGTATATCTCGCCATTTAGAAATGAAAGAATACCTTCTTTCAAAATTAACAGAAAATTGAACAGGTGGTTTGATTATGGCCGTGGAGAGGGTGGAAATTTAATCGATTTTGCCTTGCTGCTGCACAACTGTACACTACATGAATTTTTATCAAGTTTTCAAAACAATATTCCGGTAAAGAAAAATAAAGAGGTGTATCCTCGCAGTATCCATAAGCCAGAAAATAATCTGGAGATTATAGCCATTCGCACATTAACATCCGAATGGTTACTACAATACCTTCAGAATCGGAAGATTTCCATTCAGATTGCTGATCAATACTGTAAAGAAATTACTTATCAGATTCACTGCAAGACCTACAAGGGAATAGGCTTTCCCAATGATTCCGCTGGGTACGAGATCCGAAGTCCGACTTTTAAATGTAGCAATACGCCAAAGAACTTTAGTTCAATAAATAACGGCAGCAAAAAAGTATCCGTCTTTGAGGGCTTCATGGATTTCCTGACTTATAGAACACTTTTAGAGAATCAAGATCCAGCTGAAATGGATTTTATCATACTCAACTCCGTCTCCTTTTTTGAAAGGGCTAGAGCGAAAATGGAAAGTTATGATAAGATTCTGCTCTATTTCGATCGTGACTTAACGGGATTAAAGACGACTAAATATGCTTTATCATTAAGTGATAAGTACTTAGATAAAAGTTTTTTATATCAAAACTGCAAAGATTTAAATGAATGGGCCATACGCACCCAACGAAAAAATAATTTAAAATAATAATATCATGAACCAACAAAAAAAAACAAAAAGAGTTTCCACCAATTTGTCCACGGAACAATACATGCTGATCAAAAAGAAACAAGAATCTTCTACAGCTCCAAACCTGAGTCAATTTATTCGTTACGTTTTATTTCCAAAAGACGATAAAATAGCTTACCGCAATTTGGATGAAGAAAATATACTGAAAAACCTCAATAAATTAAGTATTCAACTATTTCAGCTTAAAAAACATCTTGATCATTCGATTACTATTTTAGAAGGGCAACTAAAAAAAATTGATAACAATACGGAAGAAAATATTTCGCGTTTGATTGACAGTATTCGGGAAACAAATAAATTACTGCTCGAACTAAATGAATTATTTAATAAAATTATATTAGTATGGTCGCAAAATACCACGAAACCCGCAATATTGTAAAATCGTTGATGTATAACGAAAAGAAAGTAGAAATTGGTCTAGCTGAATGTATTCATGCAGGAAATTTAGTGATAAATGCCAAAAATCTTGATATTCATATGAAAAAGAGTCTACTAAAACTGTGGTCATCTTTAAATGCAAATATTCAGGTTAATTGTGTTCATATTAGCCTGAGTTTTCATCCACAAGACCGAGAAATCCTAAATTTAGCATTAGCCGACATTAGTGCAAAATTTATGGATGAAATAGGCTTTGGGAATCAACCCTACTTAATTTACCAGCACAAGGACACTAGCATTCCACACGTGCACATCGTCTCTACAAATGTGCAAGATAATGGAAAACAAATGGAGACATTTTACATCTGCAGGCATAAAATTTTGCCCGCCTTAAAAAAATTAGAAAGTGAGTTCGGTTTGACACCATATGCACATCAAAGAAATAAGCCATATCAGTATCAGGTTCCAACTCAGTCGCTAAATTATGGTGATAGACCTACTAAAAAATCGATTGAAGAAGTAATTCTATTTATGATCGATAACTACGCATTCACAAATTTCGAAGAATGGAATAGTTTACTAAAAACATTCAATATTAAATCTATTCAGTTAGCAGTCAATGAAAAAAGATCGAAGCCTGGAATTATTTATTCCGTTTTAAATCCAATCACGAATAAAGCGGTCGGAGTACCTATCCTGGCTGGAAGATTAGCAGGTAAACCCACCTTTAGTACACTCGCAGCGTTATATAAGCGTAATAGCATGCAACAAGAACGGTTAAGTTCAAGAATTAAAATGGAGCTAACACTATTATCGTTGGATAAAACGTTGACAAAAAATAATCTAATTGATGAATTGACCACCCGTGGTATTGACACTATATGGAGTCAACACAAAAATGATCAACCTGAAATAGTCACCTATATTGATCATCACAATAAATGTGCTGTTGAGGAATGTAAATTGCCTAAAGAAATTCAGATCAAAAATTTAATCGTTCACAAAGATGAGCCATCGGAGATTAGAGAAGCAAAGAAAAAACGAACGATGAAACACTCGCTGCATTAATGGACTTCAGGTTGTTGTAGGTTATCAACAGTCAAATTTAAGCATCCATCATTATTAATTGGCAAGTTTTTTAAACTTTAATTGGACGTCCTTATTTCTTTTATCCTTTTGTTTTAAATCGTGGACTTCAGCATTTGTTAGCCATTTGATTTCAACTTTAGCGACTAACTTATGGTCGCCTAAATCTACTTTTATATCACCGTGATCCCTATTCGGCAAGAACGATGACCAGGTTTCTGTAACTTCCCATTTATAAACGGTTGGATCCTCTAAATCAAGATCATTTTTTTTGCATGATATAAAAATGATCCCATAAAAACCGAGTACAAACACAATGGAAAACAGCTTGTTTAATGGAGAATTGTTTTTCATAATCATAAATTATTTACCAATTAATAGACTTGCTACTCCGCCGAATCCTGCACAGGCAGAGACCAAAGTCCTTGCTGCTTTTCACGTGCATCATGCTGCAATTTAAGAAATAAATCAACATATTTCACATTGGGAGGAAAAGTACTTACCACGGCATATCCATTTTCCACTAAACTTGCATTTAAAAATGTTCCATCCTCCAGGTAAACGTATGCTAGCGTTCTTTGGTAGCGATCAATCTTCTGGACATCCCAAGCTAAGTTCACACGTTTATCTAAGGTAAGACTACGCACATATTCCTTTGATTGTTCAGCATAAAGTCCTTTCTTCTTCCATCTTGTATTTCTGGTCTCTGGGGCATCAATTCCTATGAACCGTACTTTAAACTGACTTGTTCCATCATCCACCCAAAAAGTATCACCATCAATAACCTTGGTTACCAGTACATTTACTAGTGTTTGATTCGCTTCTTGGCTTGAATTGGTAGAGTGGCAATTCTTAAATTCAGTACTTGTAATTGTTTGGACTTGCGATTTAATAATTCCACCAAAATTATTTGAAATTACCAAGGCATTCACTGACATCGTCAGCCATAAAAGAGCCCGATTAAAAATTATAGACATTGATAAACTTTGTTTCTTTAAGGAAGCTTAACATGGATAAATATACAAACCCATGCTAGTATTAAATGTGAGATATATCCCATTCCCAAGCACTATGATATTGATCAATTTGAATGAGATAATCAATTAATTCTTTATAAAATTTATTATTACCTACGGTGCTACTATCTCCAATTATAATTAACTTTTTTTTCGCTCTAGTCATGGCCACATTCATTCTTCGAACATCGGCTAAAAAACCAATTTGTTGGTCATGATTACTACGTGTCAAACTGATGTATATAATATCCTTTTCCTGACCTTGAAAGCTGTCGATAGTTTGCACTTGAATATTCTGCGAAAAGGGCTGTAGAACCTCATCCAATGCTACTAATTCTTTAAGCAAAGTCGCTTGACCACGATAAGGGGAAATCACACCAATTTTGGGGAAATTATCATCCGTATAGTTTATTTTCAAGTTTTGAATTAACTCTTGCAAATGCATTTTTAAAAACATAGCCTCCGCAGGATTGGATATTACCTCTTCTTGCTGATTTTCTTCCATCCCCGCTCCAGCGGTATCAATAAATAGTATTGGTGAATCGTCGTTTATAAGTGTGCTATGAGACACGGAAGGATGAGCTTGAAGTTCACCTTTATAAAGCGCATTAGCTGGATAATTCATAATCTGCTGGTTCATTCTATATTGTACATTCAATAACGATACAGCCGTTGGATAATGAGTTATTAATTTTTCAAATAAGGAGTAATTCAACCCTCGACCGATTTGCTTTGTAGACTTAACCGTTGGGGGTAATTGACAGTGGTCGCCAGCTAATACAATAGACTTTCCTTTTAAAATAGGAATCCAACATGCCGGTTCCAGCGCCTGAGCAGCTTCATCAATAATCACTGTCTCATATTTCCTATTTGCGATGGTATAATGATTGGATCCCACTAAAGTTGCTGTAATTACCTCGACTTTGTTTAAGATATCTTGCACTATAAAATCTTGAATTTTATCAATTTCCTCACGTAACTTATGAGCTTCTGTAAATAGCGCTTTTCTTTGTTGCCGTTCGGCGTGTCCAAAACTTCGCTTATATTGGTGTGCCATATCCATAAAGGTACGCGCTTGCTTTTCCAAGGTTTTAATTTCCTTGTTACCTGGATGGGCCGCCACCTTAGCGTCTAAAGTTAACTCACCAAGTTCCTCCGACACTCGTACAGGATTCCCAATTCTAACTACTGAAATGCTCTTTTCCGTTAATTTTTGTGTCAAGAGGTCAACTGCTGTATTGCTGGGTGCAACAAGTAAAATTTGTTGCTTTTTATCTTTTAGCAAACCCTGAACCGCCTCTATGACAGTGGTTGTTTTACCCGTACCAGGCGGGCCATGAAGGATTGTTATGCTATTATCTGCTAAAACATGGCGTATCGCCTGGTTCTGACTTTCATTAAGATCTATATTTTGATAAAGTCCCTGTGTTTCTGAAGTGCTATTACCGCTTGCTAAGGATTCCTGGCCTATAAGTTGCCGTATGAGAACTCCATTTTCATCATTTGTACTCAAAGCTTGCGCTTGTGCTTGAATTAGCGCCGTGTGCATTTCCTTATAAGAATTTTCATCAAACAAAAGATCAACGCCTAATTTTCCTCGTTTGCTCCAATCTGGAAGCTCATCCACACGTAATGATATGCGCATGGTTTCTCTATTAACAAATGTTATAATACCGTTAATACGATCCTCAGTTGGGTGATGATTTGAAAATATCGCGACAGGCATGCCGAATCTGAACTGATGCCCCACCTGCAAATCATTGGTTTTATGCAAGGTAATGGTCAGGTAATCTCCCCGACCAAGTTCGGTTTGATTTATAATAACTGGGAACCAGCTAACCCCTTTTTCTTTCCGCAGGGAAAGACTACTTTTTAACAATAAATTTTCATGCTGATCTTTATCGTATTTTTTCTCCGCATCGAGCAACTCAATAAGCTCTTCAAAATAATCCATAAAAAAGTAATCCCTTGTTAAATGACGCAAAGTAACATCTTTTTTTGCTGAGATAATATTCTTTTTTGAATCAACTTTGACGAATTCAAGAAAACATATTGACCTATATGCATCAAGCGAAGCTGAATAGCAGCGGATCGATACACTGGATAATACCTAAATTAAAGATAAATTTATTGCGCATCAAAAGTTTTAATTTAACCTTATTTTGACCATAATTAAACACCTAATATCCATCTCACTTGAAATTGATCAATAACTTCAATGAGCTTAGTTTGACTATGATCGACCGGATATTTCTTATCAGAACCAAATAACAATTTATTTTTCAATAGCCCTCTTTCTAAAAAATTAGAACATTGCAGATATATCGACATGTAATTCCCAACTATTCTGCCCTGATCATAAGGTAAATCAGAGCCACGAATAATAATGCTATCAGCAAGCAAATAACCCGAAAGGACCAATTGCTCTGGAAAATCATTGACCACATTGTCAAACAGGTCAAGATGCAATTGACCTCCAAAGCAATTTTGATAAAAAGTAAGCGCACTTTTACAATTCCCTGAAAAAGTAAGAAAAATAGAACTGCTTAATGTCGGATGTGCAAATTCCCCCATATTGTATGGTGTTCAGTTAGGCATCAGGAATGTCTGGTTCAACCAACCTCGTTAATTTATCCAGTGATTCTTGCCAACCCAAATAGCACATTTCTTGTGGGATGACAGCTGGAATACCTGTTTGAATAATCTTGAGTTCAGTACCCGCAATCACTGCTTTTAAATTAATTGTAGTCGTTAGTTCACCTGGCAAATTTGGATCATCAAATCGATCGCTGTATTTAATTAACTCATTTGGTTTTATCGCCAGATATTCCCCGCCAAAGGAATGTTTATTTCCAGTACTAAAATTAATAAATGTCATTTTAAAATGTCCGCCTATTTTAAAATCCATTTCTTGAATTGTACAGAGAAAACCATAAGGAGGTATCCAAGTTGCATGAGCTACAGGATCTGAGAATGCCCTGAATAATTTACCAGGATTAGTTTTAATTATTCGATATAGTGAAACTGTTTGATTTTCCATTTTGTATTAATTTAATTTATAATTTATAAGATAAGATCTCTCTCATCTACTTATCCAGCATGAGATCTCGCGTTTAATATTGGGCAAAGTTATACTTGCTGCTCCCCTTATTTCGCGTAATTTTGAATTATGCGGTTATTTTTATAAGAAAAAATAAGGATAACCAATACAACTAATGGCATAACCATAAAACCAATGTTTTTATCTACGCAGGCATGGCTTATAAAAGCAAATATTAAATTAAACGTAAGACCGGCATAAGCCCATTCCATTATTTTGGCCGGCGTCTTGGGATATGCAATAGCAAAGACGCCCAGTATTTTACAGATTATCAGTGTGTAAGCGAAATAGGTCGGATACCCCAAGGCGGCCGTTCCAACTGTCACTTGATCTGGGGCGAAAATGATGGTACTCAAGGGCATTACACCTTCCCATAAGATTAAAATAATAGTTGCTGCCCAAAAGATTTTTTTATTTGTATTTTTCATAACGTTTTAGATTAATTAGTAGATTCGATATAACTAACAAAACTATTCAAAATAGCTTGCCATCCTTGCTGCTGAAAAGCAACGTCATTTTGTTCTTCAGCATCAAATGTCGTTTGAATGTGGGTACTACCATTATCTGATTTAAACACCGTAATAACTAGTCTTCCATCACCCATCGTGTAGCTTATTTCTTTATGGGGTTCGACTTTCGTATAAACACCTTCAAAATCAAAACCGACACTACCGTCCTTCGCCTCCATCCTATTTTTGAACTTACCGCCCACCCGTAGATCGTTTTCACTACTGGGTGTATGCCAGCTTGGATCCGCGCTATTCCATTGTTTAATATCATTTGGATTGTTCCATACATCCCAAACATGCTCTACGGGAAGGTTCACTTTGGCTTCTACCGTAATTTTCTTTTTGTGTATCATCAGCATTTTATTTCTTTATAATCTTGTTACAGAACAAAATTACACAGGAACTAAAAGTTATATGCATTGTAAATGCGACATTTAAAGAGGAAATTATGACAAATAATTTTAGATTTGTTATATACTACTGATATACCTGTTATGCAAATTTCAATCTTTGTACCAGAATTCGGAACGATTGAAGGGATTACACCAGCCTATAGGAGCTTTCAAATGGCTAATGAAATTCGCTCAACTTTTGATAAATCCCCTATATTTAATGTGGAGTATATAGGTTTACATGAATATGTTCCAGCTAATAACGGGGAATATACCATCAAAACTGATCGTTTATTAAAGAATGTCAGCAAAACTGATTTACTTATTATCCCGCCAATTTTTGGTCAAATTAGTAAAGGCGTGAGTGATAATTGTGAGGCCATACCTTATATTAAAAAACTCCACGATCAAGGATCGTCCCTAGCAAGTTTGTGTGTTGGCGCTTTTCTGCTAGCTGAAACTGGCTTATTAGCAGGAAAAAAATGCTCCACGCATTGGGCCCATATAACTGAATTTAAGGAAAGGTACCCCCTAGTCCAAATTGAAGACGGCGCAATTATAACTGAAAACGATAATATTTATAGCAGTGGTGGTGCAAATAGTTTATGGAACTTGTTACTATATTTAATTGAAAAATACACGGACCGTGAAACTGCGATTTTGCTTGCTAAGTATTTTGCGTTAGACATAGACAGAGATAGCCAATCACAATTTGCCATTTTCAGAGGCCAAAGAAATCATACTGATACCTCCATTCAAATTGCGCAAACTTATATTGAAGAAAACTACGAAGAAAAAATCACGATCGATACGCTAGCAAACTTAACCAATTCAGGTCGAAGAACTTTTGAAAGAAGGTTTAAAATTGCAACCAACAATACACCAATTGAATATATTCAAAGAGTGCGGATCGAGGCCGCAAAACTTTTCTTTGAAGCATCCAGAAAAAATATATCTGAGATTATGTATGATGTTGGTTACACGGATACAAAATCATTCAGGGATGTCTTTAAAAAAATCACAGGTCTCACACCTATAGAATATAGAAATAAATTTGCCAAAACTTAATTTCAAGTGCCATTAATTAAATACATGTAATCAATCGCAAACAACGCAGCACTTGATACTACTGGGTTGACATATAGCTTTTCAGTAAACCTTATTCCAAATCTTTTGCCATCTCCAATGCCTTAGTGGTTACATAGTATTTAGCTAACATAAAACTTTTCTCCCATTTGGGCATCTGACCCTTTTCTAAGTAACTCAAAAATTTACTAGCCACATTTGCAAAATGAGCCTCATGACCTGTTTTTAATTCCGCTGGAATTTCAACAGTATACCCTTTTCCTTTCTTCACAAATACAATTCCTGGTATCTTTTCTGAAATGCGAGAAAAACCTGCCACTACTTCTTTTAACTCATCAGCACTAAATTCTTTGGTATTAGCTGGTTGAATTACTAATTCAGGTTTGTAATTTTGACTTGCCTCTTGTTTTATAACTATTGTTGATCGGGTTCCCTTAATTTCGGAAGAGTGGGTATCTCCTGCTCCATCCTTTGCTTGAAAGGCCCATTCCACCTGAACCTTTGCATGAATTCCTTTTAAAGAATAGTTTAATTCTCCATTAGAAAAAACGCGTAACGTATCGTTATGCAAATCCTTCGATAAAAAACTAGGAAAAGACGTTGCTCCTGTTGATCGGGTAAATTGATCCTTTGCGATCGCCGTCGACCATCTTGTAGAATGTAAAATTTTGATGTCTTTTTCGTAATCAAAAATTTGTTCAGGAAAACATTGCCACTGAATCAAATCAATAGCATGCGTAGTTACATCAACTAAACCTTCGCCTTCTTGTTGGGTATCGTAGTACCAAGTTGGACGGATCAATGGTTTACCAGAAACTTCTTTATAAAAATGATGTAAGCTTTTCTTAATGATTGTTGGATCCTCCAAACTTCCTTCTTTGAAATCCCCAAACACTGATTTTTCATGAATCAGCTCTTTTTGCAAAATGGCGTAAATATCATAACGTTCTGTCATGATATCATAAATGAGCACGTTTTCCTTTTCAGCGAGATCAAATGATTCTTGCAATTGCTTAAATTGCTCAACATTAATTGCCATAGGTTTATCGGCCAACACATTGATACCGGCAGCAGCAGACTGTACTATATATTCCGTCTTTTGCTTGTTATTTCCCGCTAATACAACAATATTCCCGGGTTTATCATGCAACATTTTTTCGAGGAAATCATTACCAATATATACATGCGGATTCCAAGATGTAGGTTCATCTTTGCGATTATTGTAACCATCTAGTAGATCTAAATGAGCCTTAACTACATTGTCCGCTGATCCATAAACAAAACAATTCGAATCAAGTGCCTCAGACATTGATTTCTGAATTAATGAGGCGTGGAAATGTGCTGGCTCTAAGGTCATCAAAGTCCATTTTTTTGCTGTATTATTCGCCGCGTTATCACAAGAACATACCATCAAAATGACAATCCCTGTATAAATTATTTTTTTCATCATAATATAAATGTTTATTACGTGCATTAGATTTTTTTCCTTGCTCACAGTTATTGTCAAACGGTGCCTATAAGCACAGCTTTAAATTTTATTATTTGTGCAAACGACCTATAAAAATTATTCCAAAACTGCGTATATATTAAATGGTCACGCACAATTACTATTTCTAATCATAATTTAAAGTAACGGTTTTAATTGTGTACGTACCCGAAGTTAATATTTAATATAATAAAAACCAAACATACTAGCGAAAAAAAGGATGTCTTGCGCTCCGAGACGGCGATTGGTAAAAATTAAAATGCAAATTTTAATATTGGAGCAGTTATTACGCTATTGCAAAATTTTACTAAATTGCATTGTATACGCTATAACCTAAATTAAATAATATGATTAGTCATCCTATGTCTAGAGTTATTCTCTTACTATTCACTTGTGTAACCCTGTGCAACATAAGTGTAGCACAATCGCGATACAGTCAATTGATTCAAGTACTGGTCTCCCCCAATAAACCCGATTGGACTTATAAAAAAAATGAAGAAATCAGTTTTACTGCTTCGGTAATCAAACATCAGGTCGCTATTGACGATGCGGAAATAAATTATAAGATTGGTTGGGAAAAAATGGAGCCCTTACAATCAGGAACAACCACATTAACATCCGCGAGCCAACTTATAGGCAAACCATTAAAAGTAGACCAATCTGGATTTATTCGTTGCGAAGTCACGGTCAATTACGAAGGTCAGCTTTATCGAGGAATTGCAACGGCAGGCATCTCTCCAGAGCTTATAGAGCCAACCCAATCGCTTCCTGATGATTTTTCATCTTTTTGGAGTAAAGAAATAGAAAATTTAAAAAAAATACCATTAGACCCAAAAATAACTTTATTACCTGAAATGTCAACTTCAACTGTTGATGTATACAGTGTTGATTTTCAAAATATAAACAACAGTAGAATATATGGAATTTTAGCTAAACCAAAAAAATCCGGTAAATATCCTGGTATATTGCAAGTTCCAGGAGCAGGTATTCGCCCCTACCAGGGTTTAATTCAACAAGCCGAAAAAGGATTAGTTACCTTACAAATAGGCATACATGGCATTCCTGTAACTGAGGAAATCGAGCTTTACCAATCGTTATCCAGTGGGGCGCTTAGTAATTATGCCTATTTTAATTTAGATGATCGGGATCAATATTACTATAAACGCGTGTATTTGGGTTGCATTCGCGCCGTTGATTTTTTATGTGATTTAGCAGACGTTAACGTAGATAATTTACAGGTTTGGGGAGGAAGCCAAGGCGGTGCACTTTCCATCGTAACGGCGGCATTGGACAAACGAATAAAAAATCTGGTTGCACTATATCCTGCAATAAGTGATTTAACAGGCTATTTGCATAATCGAGCTGGTGGTTGGCCACATATGTTTAATCAACAAAATGCCAAATTTATGGCTACACCTGAAAAGATTAAAAACTCAGGTTATTATGATGTAGTTAATTTTGCGAGACAAATTACGATACCAGGTTTCTATACCTGGGGCTACAATGATGAAACCTGTCCTCCGACTTCTTATTATTCCGCTTATAATTTAATTAAGGCGCCAAAAACACTTTATTTAGTGCAGGAAACTGGCCACTGGACATATGCTGAACAGCAAAATAAAATTTTCGATTGGGTGTTGGAAAATGCACAAATAAAGAAGTAAAAGTGCATCAGAGCAAGGGTAAAAAAATAATACTGTCGTTTGAACACCCAAAATGTGCACGTAAATATGAATGCATTAAAGAAAATATGATATAATTCCCCGTAAATTATATCATAATCGTAATCAATCTAGGTAGATCACGCTTAAAATAAAAGTTTAGCTGATCTGCCTATTTTAGCCTATAATAAACGATACTAGGTATCGTCTATTCCTTTCTTTGCTAAAATATGTTGATAGTATTTCTTTATTCGTGCTTGCCTAGTTTTAGCCTGTTTTGCTTGATTAAAATAAAGTAAATACCCTCTCTGCCGGCCGGGAGTTAGCGATTTAAACGCGGTAGCTAAGTCTGGATCTTCTCTTAAAATTCTCTGAAATTCTTCAGGGACCGGATAATCAGCGGTGGTTTTCTTTTCTATTTTCTTACCCGATTTCTCTATATCAATTGCCTCGCTAATATAACTTATTATGCTACTTTCGCATTCCTTGATTTCTTCAACACTAGTAAACCTAATTTGTCTAGCTGACTGAACATCGGCAGTTTGTTGTATCAGTATATGCTTTTTATCTTCTAGTAGTGCGCCCTTAATAAATAATAAGGCACAATAATCCTTAAAGCCATGCATGATGATGATATTTTTTCCTTTAAATGTATAGCAGGGATGCATCCATTTAAAATCTTCGTGAAGTGATTGATGCGCGCAGACTATTTCTCTCAATAGATCAAATTCATCTTTCCATTTGGTAAGGTTTTCAAAAAAATGTGAGGCTTTTGTACGCATTTAAGTAAATTTACATACTGATTAATTTCCTACTTGAGGGTCTAAAGAACCAAGATAGCACCGTAACCGTTACTAATATAAGCGATGGAACAGCATCAGTAAATGACTGTCCAGCAGCCAAGTGAGATATAAATGCTCCTGACATCACAAAGAAAAATCCCGCATATGCCCATTCTTTAATTAATGGGTATTTTGGAATTAAAATAACAATAACACCCAAAATTTTCCATGTTCCAATAATACTTAGTAGGTATAGTGGATATCCCAATCCTTTTACAATCTCGTTGTAGCCTCCTATTTGGAGTATTTGCTGCACGCCACCAGCGGTCATTCCCACTGAAAGAAATATCGTTGTAATCCAGTAAAAGATTCTTTTTCTTTTTTCCATCTTAATTTATTTTAGATTATCGCCAACCTGTTGTAGTTTATTATGGGCCATATTAATGCCTTTTGCAAATGGCATTTGCAAGAGTTGATTTCTATCGCTTATCGATTTAAATATAATATGCATAGTCAGTTTACTTTTATCGCTGGATAGCTTTTCAAATTCCAAGTATTCAAGTTGTACAGGAAACGAAGTATTCTCCATTTCAAAAGTGCGCGTAATTCTTACATTTGGAATGTATTCGTGAATTGTTCCATTCGATCGAAAAACAACCTGACCATCATGAGAAGTTTCGAATGCATAAGAACCATGCTTTTTATTTTCAAGTTTAATGACTTTTGTTCCCATCCATTGCTCTATCAGTTCAGGTTCCTGATACGCTTTAAATAAGAGCTCCAAACTCAAATCAAACTCCCTGGTAATGATTATCTCTTGTTTACCTTCTTCCGCATTAACTTTTGTTTTTTGTTCCATGCTATTTAGCTTTATAATTTTTCATGACTGATTCCAATTTGTCAAACCTCTCATCCCACATTTTCCGGAATGGCTCTATAAAATCCGCTACATCTTTCATTTTTTGAAGATTGAGATGATAATAAATTTCTCTTCCGTTTTGCTCAGGTTTTAATAGCTCACATTCAGCAAGGATTTGTAGATGCTTCGAAACTGTAGGGCGTGCTGTATTAAAATTTACTGCAATTGCTCCTGCGGTCATCGCCTGCGTGGTAAGTAATAAGAGAATAGATCTTCTTGTAGGATCAGCAATCGCTTGAAATACGTCTCGTCTTAAATTCATTATGAAGTCATTTGACTACAAATATAAATGAAGCCAAGTGACTACGCAAATTTTTGTTGAAATTATTTAAATAATATAATGATGCTAACTGTCTTCTAATTTGAATAGAAGAACGAAAATGGGGACTACTAAAAACAACTCTTCTAAAAAAAATAATATCTAGTACAAGTAAACATTCTTCAATCAGAACTTAAAAATGTAACTATAAACTACTTAATAATAAATATTACTTTACCTGATAAACATAATAGTACTAAATTCCAACGTTGTGCTAAATAAAAATAGCAGTCAATTTTACTTATTTCCTATTTTAACAACTGCTTTTAAAAAGTTGGCAATTGAAATCCATTATGATAATTGGCAATCAAGTATTCGTTAGCCTTCTGATTTGTAAAATTTCTTTTTTCAGTATTCCAAAATAATTTTTCCCCAGTTCGGTAAGCTACATTTCCCATTTGCGAAAGTATAGCGATGTGGGCCCCTGCCTCAATTGGCGCATGTAATATATTTTTATCCTTTGCCCTGACAGCAGTTATAAAATTCTGCATATGTAATTCCAAACCGTTATCCGTTGATGGCTGTAGATCAATAGTTTCCATACGTCCCTTTTCAGCTATAACTTCCCACCCACCTCTGTTCAGCACTAAAGTACCATTGTTACCTACAAAACTGACTCCATGATCCTTTCCATAAGGTCCTAAATTAATACCAGTAGCCTGCTCCCATTGTAGGTTAAAATCTTTAAACTGAAATACTGTAGTTAACGTGTCAGGTGTTTCAGCGGCATCATCCGGATAAGCGAATTTACCACCGCTGGCGGTGATGGATATGGGATTGGCAACCTTCATCCCTATCAAAGCAAAATCTAACATATGAACACCCCAATCGGTCATTAGTCCACCCGCGTAATCCCAGAACCACCTAAATTCAAAGTGGAAACGATTTGGATTGAAACGGCGCATTTGAGCAGGGCCTAACCACTTATCATAGTGAACCCCCTTTGGCGCATCTTGATCAGGTTTAACTGGAATACTCTTCATCCAACCTTGATAAGCCCAAGCTTTAACTAATCGGATTTTGCCGAGTTTCCCACTTTGTACAAAATTAATGGCATCCCGAAAATGTTGTTGACTACGCTGCCACTGTCCTACTTGCACTATTTTATTAAATTTCTGTGCTGCGCTCACCATAATTTCACATTCTCGGATGGAATTTCCCAAAGGTTTTTCAACATAAACATGTTTTCCTGCTTCAACTGCATCCACCATTTGCAAACAGTGCCAATGATCCGGCGTACCAATAATTACCACATCAATTAGTGGATCTTTAAGTAACTCATTATAATCAACATATCTGCTTACCTTAATATTACGTTCCGCTAATTCTTCTACCCTTTTGTCTAAGATATTTTCATCAACATCACACAAAGCCGTACATATCACATTATCTACTTTTAAAATGGCATTCAGATCTGACCAGCCCATCCCGTTTACACCAATTAAACCAACTCTTGTTACGGAGGATGGACGTGCATGAGCACCACTTTGAAAAAATAAGGAAGAGCCCGCTAACAACCCTGCATTCCGAAGAAATTCATTTCGTTTCATATTCACACTGATTTAGGTATATAATCACGTGTTCTATGTGTGCCTTTTTTTATTGGACAGCATTCGAACACTAACATATTCATAATTTAATATTTTTAATTTAAATATTTGTAATAAATTAATATATACATCAGTACGTCGGTCAACAAAAAAACAATGTGTAGAGATCAAATGCCATTTAAGCTAAACTTTTAAGGATAATAGAACTTGTAAAGACTTCATATATAACTGTAAATACTTGGATGATTAACATCGGTAATACTAACTTTCTCTTTTTATCTGCGTGCGATATGCATAATGGAAGATAATGGGTATAATAGTAAAGGATAAAATCAAGCATATCAATAATCCGCCAACAACCATAATCGCCAAGGGTTTTTGAATTTCCGAACCCATACCTGTTGACAATGCCGCGGGAAGCAGACCTAAAGATCCCATTAGGGCAATCATCACAACCGGTCTAATCCTACTTCTCACGCCCACCTCAATCGCTTGTGTGACCTTCATTTTATTTTTTATATGATCTCGGATCACACCTATTAACACAATACCGTCGATAGTGGCGACTCCAAATAAAATAATAAAACCGATTCCCGCTGAAATACCGAAAATAGTTCCTGTCGCCCATAGCGAAATAAAACCTCCTATGAATGCAAATACCAGTGTGATAGCGGAAATTAAAGTATCCTTTACATTACCAAAATTAGCATACAGCAATAACAGGATAAGAATTAAGGATATTGGAACCACTAGTGTCAATTGCTTTGCTGCACGCTCTTTACTTTCAAATTCCCCAGCCCAGGTTAGGTAATTTTCTTTGGGAAGTTTAACCTCTTGATTAACAACTTTTTTTGCATCTGCAATGGTGCTTCCTAAATCTCGACCGACAATACTAAATCCTACGCCAATATAACGACTATTTCCTTCCCGGTAAATAAATGCAGGTCCTGTTTGATATCCTATAGTAGCGATTTCTTGTAAAGGAACATTCTGACCATTACTCGTCGAGATCAGTATATTGCCAATCTTATCAGGTGTATCACGATAAGATTCATCAAAGCGAAGTACTAATCCGAATTGCTTTTCATTTTCATAGAATTTTGTAGCAACTTGGCCCCCAATAGTCATGGCAATGACGGCTTGTACATCGGCTGTCTTAATACCATATTTTGCCATTTTACTATCATGTAATTGAATTCGAAGCTCTGGTAAACCTATATTTTTGTACACATTTATATCCGCAATACCTGGTACTTTTTCGATTGATTCGGCAACTTTATTAGCATAACTCTCCAAGTCGTATAAATCATCCCCAAATATTTTTATAACTAACGGACTTTTCACTCCTGCAACATACTCCTCAACATTATCCTGAATGGGTTGACTGAAGCCAAAATTAATACCGGGATACTGATTCAAGGAAACGCGCATTTCATGAATCAAGTCATCCTTGGAGACTTTCCTTTTCCAATCCTTTTCATCCTTTAATTGAATATTAAATTCGATATTAAAAAAGCCGGTGGGATCCGTGCCATCATTTGGTCTTCCTGTCTGGGTTAGAATAAAATCAATTTCATCAGATTGAGCCAACAGCATATTTTTCATTTCTACAGTAAGTTTTGTTGATTCCTTAAGATTCACACTATTTGGTAGGGTCGCTCGGACATAAATTGCGCCTTCATTTAGTTGAGGTAAAAATTCAGATCCATAATGCATAAACTTAATCGCACAAACACTAAACAAACATAAAAACAAGCCCAAACTAAGTTTCTTATAGGCAAAGGATTTAGAAAAAAGGCCGTAAATCATTTTATTAAAAAAACGAGTCACAAAATTCTCTCGTTCCACTATATTTTTTGTAAACAACAACTTACACATAGCTGGAACATAGGTTAAACTTAAAATTAAAGAACCTAACAAAGCGTAGCCTAAAGTAAATGCTAAAGGACTGAACATTTTCCCTTCCACTTTCTGAAAAGAGAAAATAGGTAGTAAAGCGACAATCAAAATAATTAGCGCGAAGAAAATGTAAGAGGCTACACTCCCAATACTTTTCTTGATAATACCCATTTTACTTATTTTCGAAAATCGCTCCTGTCCTACCTGATGAGCAACACTAGCGAGTGCGACAAAAACAGTTTCAACGATTACAAGTGTCCCTTCTAATAACAACCCAAAATCTAGCGAACCCATTGAAATTAAATTGGCAGGAAGGCCCTGGATTTTTAGCATGATAATAGCAAACAGGAATGCCAATGGTATAACTGATGCCACAATAAACGTTGATTTCCAATTATATAAGAATATAAACACAATAAAAGAGACTAATAACACCCCCTCAAGTAGATTTTTTGAGACCGTGTAAACGGTATTGTCCACCAGTTTTATTCGATCGACAACCGTTTCAATTTGAACATTCTCAGGCAAGGTACGCTGATTGAGCTCATCAATTTTTGTTCTTAAATTGTTTACCACCTCAGAAGGATTCTCACCGCGCAGCATGACCACAATTCCCTCCACCATATCATCATTTGAATTGAATCCAACTTGTCCCAGTCGCGGCTTACTTGAAATGTCAACTTCCGCTACATTTTTAATTAAAATGGGTGTAGATCCGTTGAGTGTAATGGTTATATTTTCTATATCGGCGAGTTTACCCAATAAACCTACTCCCCGAACCACGTATGCTTGGTCTCCTTGTTGTATTACATCTCCACCAACGTTAATATTCGATTTGGCAACGGCCTCATACACATCAAGCGGAGTGAGATTATAATTTTTTAATTCTGTTGGATTGATCTTAATTTCATAAATTTTCTCTTCTCCACCAAAACTAACCACATCAGCAACACCCGGAACACTTAATAATTCTCTTTCTATTACCCAGTCTTGGATAGCGGTTATCTCTTTGATGGGCAAATCACTCTTAATCACATACCGAAAGATTTCTCCTGTAGCGCCCGATGGTGGCTCTATAACGGCTTCAGCTCCATCTGGTAAATCAACCCCACTTAATTTATTTGCAACATATTGCTGCGCATAGAAGTCATCCACTTCATCATCAAATTGAACCGTAACGACCGATAAGCCGAATAATGAAATGGATCTAATGTTTGATTTTTTTGGAATATTATTCATGTCTTTGGCAATGGGTAAAGACACAAGTTTTTCAATTTCCTCAGCACTTCTTCCAGGCCATTGGGTGATTATTCGTGCGCGCGTATTAGTGACATCTGGAAAGGCCTCTATAGCAGTATGTTTTAAGGCATAAATCCCCGTAAGGAACAAAGCGACCGTCGCTAAAATAATAAAGGTAGTATGCCGTAAAGAAAACGTGACAACATGTTGAACTAAAGATTTCATAATTGATGCTTATTGCTGTAATTCTTCAAAAATCAACAAGGCATTTGTCCGAATGACTTGCTCTTGTTCTTCGAAACTTTCATTCACAAAGGTGTATTGCTCATTAGAAGCTAGTTTAGTGACCGATTTGGTATAAAATGTTCCATCATTTCGTTTGAGTACCACGTATGTTTTATTATCATGAAAAACAGTAGCTTCATTTGGAATAGCGAATGCGTTATTGGTTTGTTGATCGGTGTTAGTCTTCGTAATAATTATATCTGCAGCCAATCCCGGTAGTAGTTTTAAATCGGTATTTTCTAGGACCACACGTGCTTTCAAGACATGCTCGTTATCATCGAACACATTGTAGATTTTATTGATAATTCCTTGATGATATACTTCGGGATTAGCTAATGTTTTAACTTTAACATGATCACCAACTTTAATAAACTTTAAATTATTAGCGTAAATATTAACCATCACCCAAACCTTATTTAAATTCGAGAGTGTAAACAAGGGTTGTTGATCAGCTGATATTGTCTGTCCCGGACTTATTGCTTTTTGAACAATGTATCCAGATTTAGGTGCCTTTAAATAAAACGCGCCTTGTCCGTTAGAAGAATACATTTTGAGTATTTCACTGGTTTTTTCTAAATCGAATTGCACATTAGCCAACTCATGTTCAGCAGTAATTACCTCAGGTTCACTTATTAAACCATCTAATAAGAGCGCTTTTTTCTGTTGAATCTGTTTTTTTAACAAGATAATTTGATTCTGGGCTACTAGCTCTTGCTGATATAATTCTTGAATTTGTGCGGACTTTATATTCGCCAAAATTTGTCCGGTTTTAACAAAATCCCCTAATTCAAAATTTACCTTTTCTGCAGTACCTTGCAATAAACTATGGAAGGCAAGCAAATCATTTTCATCATACTCGACCTTACCCGATAACATTAGCGTTTCGCTAATAGGTAAGAACTCAATGGGTGAAATAATCGTTGTTTTTTTTAATTGTTCACTTAAGCGAAAATTGCTATCCGTTACTATCGCTATGTTCTCTTTTTTCTCATCGCTACTACAGGAAATTTGCGTCAGTAATACCGATAAGCAGCAGTAAATCGTTTTTAGTTTCATGTTTATTAAAAATTTTCTCCAGATAGATATTCTAATTGGGCATACGCTAATTGGTAAGCGAGTCTTAATTCCATTTGGCCCATCTGCGACTCTTGGTAAGCCTCAATAAAGTCCGTAAATTCTAGTACGGTAATTTGTTTTGTTAATAAATTCTTTTGATAGTTTCTCAAAAGCATTCGGTGATCATCAGATAGCTTATTGTTATCGAATTTATTTAAGGTATTTTCATATAATTTTAATTGATCCCATAAGGTTATTAATTGATTTCGCAATTGATTTTTCAATACATTTTCTTGCGCTATTGACTTTTCCGTACTAAGTTTAGCGGATTCAATATTTCCTTTGTTTTTATTAAAAAGAGGTAAATCCATCCGAAGACCAAGTCCTACAAAATCTTGCATTATATTTCCTCCCCGATCATAATTCATACTTAAAGACAGATCAGGTGTTTTTTCAGCCTTTTCAATTACCCAATTTTGCGTTTGTTTTTTTGTTTCATTAATTTGCCATTGAAGACCAATATTTTGATTTAGGATTAAAGAATCTAAATCTGGCGGTACTTTCATTGATAACTTCTCCTGAATCAACGGTTCTTTTACTTGAGCAATTTCCAAGTCATTTATATGGGTTAGCATTCTAATCTTTGCCAACCAATTATTTCTATCGGCAATTAACTCGGTATGTTCTTTTTGAAGATTTAAAAAAGTGGATTGAATTCTTAGGTAATCAGAAAGCGATATGTTTTCTAAATCTACCTGCCGTTTATAACTATTGTGAAGGTCGCCGTATAATATGGTTAATGAATCAACAAGAACTTCCTTTGTTTGAGCGGTAAAGAAATTCCAGTAGGCCTCGTCAAGTTCTAATTGTAAAGATCGTAGTAATTCTTCATAATCTAATTCCGTCTCTTTTACAATCAATTCATTTAAAATAACGCGTTTTCTTCGTTTACCCGCTAGTTCAATAGTTTGTTCAAGTTCAACTGAAATTTGTTGATGTTGACCAAATTTACCGGCGATATACGGAAAACTCTCTGTCGTACCATTCTTCCACAGATTTAATTCACTTACACTTAAGGAAGGATTAGGTATGAGTTTTGCCTGAATAACTTGAGCACGAGCGGCTCCAATTTCAAATTTTTGAGCCAATAGTTGGCCATTATTTTGCACCACCGCTTGCCTCAACTCTTCTAAGTTGAATTCTTGCGTATATGCAAGACTGAAACTACATAACAAAGCACTTAAAAAACAAAATTTTTTCACTGTAATTAATTTTACAGCAAAGCTATATTACCGAGATTAAGCTTAGTTTTGAATTAGATTAGAATTTGATTAGAAATACAAAGAAACGGACGTTCCTGTATTGTTGGATTGTATTTTCATTTGGATATTATGGATCTCAAAGATGGTATTTGCTAGGGATAAACCAATTCCTTTACCCGCATAAGCCTGTGCATTTTTTCCACGATAAAAATTAGCTGTAACTTTATCAAGTTCGTCTGTTAATATACCAATGCCTTGGTCTATAATCTCGATTACCAGTTGACTCCCATTACTCCTCAATAAAATTCTAACCAATTTATAATCAGAATATTTAACCGCATTTTGAATAAGATTACTTAGTGCAAGCTCTAATAGTTTTTCATTTGCGGGGAATTTCAGATTAAACGATTCACCAACTTGGATATCAACCGCAATCTGTGTGTATGGATCTGCATTAAGTTTTTCTGTTATATTCCAAATAACCTCATCGATCCGTGTCTCTTTCAGTTCAAAACTGGTCTTTGCACCAGATAAGATCATCATTTGTTCAATGGTGTCGTTAAGATCTTCGGTATATTTCTGCACGATCAAATTCACCTCAGCATATTCTTCTAAAGTGCGCTGTTTTTGTTTATTAACTTCGATCGTTCCTAGAATAGCTGCAATTGGTGTTCTTAGCTCATGTGAAACATAATCAATGAAATTTTTCTGGATAAAAAAAGTCTGACTTAACTGAGACACAAATTTATTATAGGTATCCACCAACTTGTGTACTTCTTGGTAGGAGTTTTGAATAATGATGGGCTGATTAAAATTCTGATTGTCCCGTTTTTTAATTTCATTCATCATCTTCATGATAGGATCATAGGCAATAAAACCTAAATATTGGGAAAAGATTAAAATCAAAACCAATCCAATTATGGAAACTGCAATGAGAATATGAAATAACATATCCATTTGCTGTTGAAAAACTAAGGTAGGTTCTCGAATAAGAATAACAAAATCACCTTGATTATCCTTGTAAAATAATCCCTGATAAAAGTAATCCGTAGTTTTCAATTTGACTGTGTTACCAGCACGAACCTGATCAACAAAACTAGGTTTCAAATTATGATCGTCTTCCATCATTCCATCAAACCGTTGGTTTAAAGAATCCAGAATTAAAATATTTTTCCGGGAGATACTTTTTTGAAATTGACTTTTTATGGACTGGTGTTCAGAGAATGAAATTTCATCTTTTTCCAGATAGAATAATGCGGATAATAATGATTTGCTTTCCAAATGCTCAAATTCCTGATTTTCCATCCTTGAATAAAAAGAAATATAGATAATTGTAGAGGCAATCAATATAATTATTCCAAAAATCGTTACTGCATATAAGGAAAGTCTATTTTTTAATTTCATCATTCACTTTTTATCATGTAACCGATTCCCTTAATCGTGTGAATATATTTATGATTCTTCTCTATCTTATTTCGCACATATGATATGTAAACGTCTACCACATTAGTATGGTTATCATATTGTATCCCCCAAACAGCATTCAGTATTTGCATTCTGCTAACAGCCCTATTTTTATTTTCAACAAGGTAAATTAGTAATTTGAATTCGCGTGGCGATAATTCAATTTCATTGTTATCCTCAAATATTTTATACTGATCCATATTTATACGTAGGTTACCCAGCACTACTATGTTCTCAATATTATCTAATTGATAGTTTCCTTGATTACGACGTGTTAATGCTTTGATTCGGGATAATAATTCTTCAAAATGAAAAGGTTTAGTTAAATAATCATCAGCACCAAAATCCAGCGCTTCCACTTTATCTCTAGTTGTATTTAATGCACTTAACATTAATATTGGACTTTTAATCTTCTTATAACGAAGCATTTGAAGTAATTGCTTTCCGTCTACCCCTGGTAACATGATATCGATAATCAATAAATCCCACTTTTGGCCTAAATATTCACCCACAACTTCTTCAGCCGAATGACATAGGGTAACTAAATATCCATTTTCTTCTAAGCCCTTAACTAAGAAATTACTTATTCGCTTATCATCCTCAACAACTAATATTTGCATAGAAAAGATATATTTTCACAAAACTATGAAAGTTAATTTCAAAACGTACAAAATTTAATGATACACGATTGTTGTCCAATGTCATTTTGCTAAATAATCAACACAACAGGTCGTCTTATGAGACTTTTTATCATTAATACCACGCTAAAAATCCCTATTTGTTATAGATACTTAATGCTTCTAAAACCAACTCCTTGCTTTGTGACTCCTTTACAATATTCTACAATTTTTAGAAATTTTTGCACAAATTTATTATACATAAAAAATATAATGCATTATTATCCATACTAGACAACGGATTTGAAACGATATTCCCTAAGAAACCCATTATTGAATTTCAGCACATTTCACTAAATTTAATAATACTAAAGGATAATAAAATGAATGAACAGACACTTACGGAATTTCATAAAACAACCTCAACTTTAATAGATATTATTAATTCGTTCACCGAAGAGCAATTAAACTCGGTGCCGAATGAGGGATGGACCATAGGACAATTTGGCGAGCATTTATTTAAATCATATGCATTTGTTAGTGTATTAAACGGAAATACAAAAACAACAACGAGGCCAATGGAGCAAAAACTTGGACCGATAAAGAATATATTCTCGGATACTACAATTAAGATGAAATCTCCAGATGCTATAATACCTAGCGAAGACAAAATAAATAAAGCGAAATTAGTAAATGGTTTAAAAAAAAGAATTGAACAAATAAAAAAGGCGATTCAAACACAGGACTTATCGCTGATATGTATTGATTTTTCAATTCCGGAATATGGTGAATTCACAAGATACGAATGGATATGGTTTAATATCTATCATACCCAAAGACATATACAACAATTGCAGAGTAGGTTCTCTTAATCCATCCTTTCTGATTGGGGTAAATCATCCCACCACTTTAATAGTATTGCACTAAACTTCTTTGTTAATTTAGGATGTGCTGAAGCTAAATTATGTGACTCTTTTCGATCCGTTGTTAAATCATATAACTCCATTGTACCTTGGTCTAAATCCATGAAAAATTTCCAAGAACCCTCACGATATGCTAAAGCTGGGCTGCGATTGAGGCCTTTTGGGAAGCTGAAATAAAAATTATTTCTTCCATATTCCCAAAACAATGATTTTTTCCTTACGGAGGGCTTACCCAACCAGGAATCGGTTCGATCCTCTCCATCAAATAGCCTTTTATTTTTTAATTCAGCTCCTGCTAAAGACGCAAATGTAGGTAATAGATCCAAAGCCGAAATAATGGAGGTGCTATCGATCATATTTTTTTTAATTTTTGCTGGCCAACTTACAATAAAAGGCATATTTATGCCCCCTTCATACAGCGATAATTTAGAACCCCGTAGACCAGCAGAGCGGTCCTGCCTGAAATTAGGCAAGGGTCCATTATCACTCGTAAAAATCACAATAGTGTGTTGATCAATTCCTAATTCCTTTAATCCCTCCATTAATCGGCCCAGTTGCTGATCAAATTCCGTCAAAACCGCTTCAAAACTTCTTTCACTTTGCGGTTTTCTAGGGGTTTCTTCTTGTTCACCGTCACCCACAATCCAAGGCGTGTGTACATCGTCTGTCCAAAGGTTTACGTAGCAGGGTTTATTTTTATTATCCTTTAAAAATGCTAATGTTTTATCTACAAAAAAAGCTGTCCTATTCCACCGTTTGATACTATCCTGATCACTCCAAATCCAATCTGTTGCCGTAATTGCTGGATCGGGATCTGGACTTTCATAAGTGCTTGACCACGCATCAAATCCGTATTGATCGATATTTGGCGCATCAGTAACATCACGCCCTCCACCCATATGCCACTTTCCAAAATGAGCAGTTCTATAGCCCTCGGCTTTTAATAATTTAGCAATCGTTGGAACATGCGGATTTAAGTAATCGACCTGACCTTTACGTTTATTATCTTCTCGTGTATTTAAGAAAGTTGTAAAATTTAGTTTGGCGGGAGCTTGCCCAGTAAGTATAGCTGCTCTGGAAGGTGAACAAATTGGCGATGCACTATAATAGTTTGTAAACTTAATACCTTGTTGGGCAATTTTATCAATATTCGGAGTTTCATATCGGCCGTAGTAACAACTAATATCACCAATCCCTAAATCATCTGTTAAAATTAAGATAATATTCGGTTTTTGCATATCCTGGGCATGCGCAAAAACGAAGGTTGATACGAATAGTCCCCCAAACATTAACCGTTTAAGAGTTTTAGCTGATGAGAAACAGAATTTATATAAGTTGATCTTTAATTTCATTGTCAAATAGATTAGCCTTTTGTTTTCATTACAGAAAAATTCGATTTTTAGATGATAATCTCTTAAATTGGAAATGATTTGCCCGTATGTAATAGTCCATTTACCGATTTACGCATTTGACTACGGTTTGACTAATGGTATATCCATTGCGGAACCTGAATCGCCCTGAACCTTCATCCATTGAGCTAAATTCGACCTCATTACTTTGATCCGCTCTTGCTGGTCCACATCATCAGCTAAATTAGTTAACTCATCTGGATCGTTCAGCAGGTCATAAAACTCGACTGCTGGATGCTTTGCAATTCGCTGCGTTAAAAATTGAGCATGTTGATCACGCCCTGCTTTATTTAACCAAGAAGTATATACACTTTTCTTGTTCTTGGGGTTCATCATGAATTTATTATAGTAGTTACTATCTGGTAACAAATTCACGATTAATTTATACCGTGAATCTCGAATACTTCGCATAGGGTATGCAGGTCCTTCGGGATAATTGTTATGAATTCCGAAAGCGTATTCTCGATGATTATTTTTCGATTTAGTAATAACTGGAAGAAAACTTTTCCCATCAAGCTTAGGATCTGGAGATCCACCAGCTATTGCAACCAACGTAGGTGTAATATCCTCGAATTGAACAATTGCATCCGTTTGTGAATTAGGACTAATAACCATTGGCCACCGTATCAACATAGAACTTTTTTGACCGTTATCATAAAGAGTCCACTTACCGCCAGGAAATTGAGGACCTTGCTCCCCAAGGAATATAATAATAGTATTTTCTAACTGATTATTTTGTTCCAGAAGGCTTATAATATCACCAACTTGATTATCTAGTCTTCGAACTTCAGCTAAATAATTGGTAAACTGTTTTCTGGTTATCTCCGTATCAACCCAATGTGCGGGTAGTTTTAACTTAGCTGGATCAAACTCTGAGGGATCTCCAACAGTCCAAGGAGCATGCGGATTGATACTCATGATAAAAAGGCAAAATGGGTCCTTATTCTCCCCTATAAATTCAGCTATACTATCCAAGCTGTACTCATCACTGGCTGCGACACAATTTGTTTCAAAACCCGGAATAATTTGAAAAGGAAAAATTGCCCGAGGCCTCGTAACATGATCTTTTCCGCTTAAAGCAACGCGATAGTTTTCATCCTGTAGATAATGTACGACACTTTTTAAGCCTGCATAAACAGGTTTATGGTTTTGATAGGCCCCGTGTCTAGCTGGATATAAACCAGTAAATAAGGAGGCACGCGTAGGAACACACATAGCCTCAGATGCTATCATGTTATTAAATTTGATTCCTTCCTTGGCTAACCGATCAATATTAGTGGTTTGCAAATTTTGTCCGCCATAACAACTTAATTGCCTGCTGTCCAAATCATCTGCCATAATAATAACCACATTGGGCTTTTTACTTGTCTGATTGGAAGAAGCTTGGTGTACATTAATTTGAGCATGCGCTATTGAAAAAGAAAACAACCAAATAAGTAATAACGGAAAGAAGCAATATCCATTCCGTATGGGTATTAAATGCTGTAATTTCAATTTTTGCCTTTTCATAATCGCATATAAATTAGTTCCCTTAAATAAAAGCCTAGTTTAGGTTAATATATTCCAATAACTTTGTTCATAGCTAATGAACCTCTTGCTTTCTAGGCGGACTAGCAGGCACCGGGGAATGATATGCTGGTTGCTGTTTTAAGATAGCAAGCGTCTTTTTAAAATCTTCACTTGTTAGATCCGCAATATTTTTATATTCTAATAAATCTTTATCGTACTTATAAAATTCGTACTGTGGTGCTAAATCCTTGTTTTTAATATTTGTCCACTCCACTAAACGAAACTTGTCTGTACGGATAGACCGCCCCATCCAACCATCCCTTGGGTAACAGTGGTATGCATAATCAACTTTATGTTCACTTTTAGTTAATTGAGGTACTAAACTTTCGCCGTCGAGCGGGACAGCATTATGTTGAGGTAATTGCAATTTTGCTAATTGGAGTAATGTCGGATAAATATCCACCGTCTCCACAATAGATTTCGAGGCATGTGCTACTAAAGTATTTCCGGGATAAGAGATAACAAGCGGTATTCTATTTGCTTGTTCATAATTCACATGTTTAGTCCACATGCCCATTTCACCTAATAAATAACCATGATCACCCCATAAGACTACAATTGTATTACGGTCTAGACCAGTTCTCTTTAATTCGGCCAGTACCTTACCAATTTGCGCATCTACATAGCTTACCCCAGCATAATAACCATGAATAAGTTTCCTTTTAAGTGAGTCAGGAAATCGTTTATTTTCTTTATAGTTTGGTATATGTTGGTATTGTTCAATCTCACCAAAACGTTTGAGCGCAAATTCAGGTGCCCCTTCAGGATGTTCCTCCGTGATGGGTAAAGGAAGCGAAGCTTCTTCATAAAGGTCCCAATATTTTTTAGGAACGCTAAAGGGAAGATGAGGTCTGGCAAAACCAACGGCCAGAAAAAAAGGTTCACTCTGATTATTTAAAGAATCCAGTACCTGAATGGCCTTATTGGCAACCCGTCCATCACCGTACGCTTCATCAACAACGTCGGGTGATTCCCAGGCTAGACCCTTAATTTGTTTCATAGCATAATCCCATGAATAATTTTCAAACAATGCTGCCTCGATTGTCATTTCTGACTCAGACTTTGCCATCGTCTTATATTCAATAATCTTTTCATGAAAATGCGGGGCGGACCATGATAATGTATCGTTATATGTATTATGACCCACATGAAAAACTTTCCCTATCGCTTGCGTAAAATAACCTTGGTTTTTAAATGCCTGAGGCAACGTTACTACCTCTGGATAATACTGTCGGATACTTCTACCAAAATCATAAATACCCGTTGAAGTTGATCTACTTCCGAGCAACAAATTATTACGGGAGGCAACACATACTGCCTGATTACTATATGCTCTGTCAAATCTGACCCCACTTTTAATTAGTTGATCAATATGAGGTGAAACAGCAGTCTCATCGCCAAAACCATTTATAGCAGGTTTTAAATCGTCGACTAGGATTAGTAAAACATTTGGTTTTTCTTGTCTTGATTGTGCATAGCAACCCACTGAGAAAATTAAACTTAATAGGGGTACTAAAAATATATTATTAAAGAATTTCATGTAATGAATTAATACTATTTAGCTGTTAATTACCTAATTCAAGGTTAATGCTAACCATTTTTTTGGCGATCAATAGGTACATACAATTAATTATACGAACATACCATAGCTTTGCTGCACCAGTTCAGCTAAAACAGGAACTGGAATAGATGGTGCTGGATCCTCAGTAGCACTCCATTGCTTTAAAGCTGGATTATAAGTCAAAATATAATTGATATTATCATCTTCTACTATATTAAAAGAATGTGTTTGCAGATCATAAGTCACATGAAAATTAATAATTTGGTCATTATGAGAATGTTGAAACGTCCTGGTTAAATCCATATCAAAAAAATTATAAGTCTAAATTAGGAACAATAAATATAATTAAAAGTTTGCAGTTCCTCAGCAATTTTCTATGCAAATATAGGGTGCCAATATATCAGCTATGGAGCATATTGGTACATCTGAGAGCGAATCTTCATCAGTAAAATACGTAGGCTAACAATCCAATAACAATTGTCATTGAATGCTCGAGCTGCGATGTATATTAATCAATTCACTATTTAACCTTTCTAATAAATCACTGTTAAAATCTAGCATGTACTTTTTTCTAGCAGTAACAATCATTAAACAGCTGTCTTTACCACTTATTATCTTAACACGTTCACCATTGCTTAATTGAAATTCACCTTTTCTATAATTATCCAGTTGAAAACCTGAAATTTTTCGAGTTTGTTGTGGGCTTGCTACTACTTTTACCTCTAGCATGTCTTTGTAAAAGAGCTGTTCGCCATATGGACCTGAAATATCGATATAATCTTTCTCGATTGTGACCTTAGACGTCTTCATACCAATGAAGATGGCGATTATAATAGTAATAACAAGTAGCGGACCAACAGTTAATAATAAGTTCTTTTCCTTTTTTTTCTTCTGAAATGAACTAGCTAAAATCAGCATTAAAAGCAAACCTACTAATGGGTAGAGGACACTGTATATAATTAAAACATCGCGCTCAAAACTATACTGAATCATCAGGCCGAAAAGCAGATAACTTACGGATAAAATAATTAAAAATGTTTTTAAAAATTTCAGGTAACCATTAAGGTTAAAATTATTCCTTTCAATTTCACTTAATCGGTTATAACCGCTTAGCAAATATTTAGCTGTTTCCTTGTTAACAACAAAACAGACAAAGAGTAATAAACAGCTTACAAAATATATAATATTCATTGTTTATATAGATAAAAACCGTTAGTAATTAATTTAAAAATATTTAACAGCAGTATAAAAGCATATCGCAAGCAATTTTTATTTATCATAAAATCCCTTAAATTCCCTTTCAGGGAAATAATCAAAATTCGTAAACCAATAATAAAAAAACTCTTATATTTAAATAAACAAAGTACCTAAAATGATGAAAAAAATAAAACTAAATACACCTGGTAAGATTATAATTTTGATTTTGGTGCTTTTACTCATATTTTTTCTGGGCACACAAGTAGGTAAACTGCTGTACAATATGACGCATTAAAACCAAGTCAGTTTTTATAGCATCAAGATTTAATGCGGTTATTCTTTTTAATTGATCACTTGTTTCTCAGCTAATAATTTAAGATAGGATTTGAACAAAAGAAGCTCCATCTGGAGCTTCTTTTGTTACACAACAAACAATTATTCTACAAAGATAATATCCAAGATATCATCTCATTAGCATCTTCTTCTTTAAGACTTGGATGAGCAGGCATAGCGACTTCACCCCATACGCCACTTCCCCCATTAATTAGCTTCTTAACGAGTTTAGATTTTGCGTCTGCATCCTCTTTATATTTCTTGGCTACCTCGGTATATGATGGTCCAACAGACTTTTTATCAGTGGCATGACATGCTTTACAATCAGAGGCTAAAATTAAACTTTCCCCTTTGGGCACATCCGTAGCCTGCTGATGTCCCATTGTCGTAGCCCCCGCATTTACATCAGACGATTCCTTCGCATTTTGCGCACCTTCATTTTTTGTAGGTTCATGATAATCAATACGAGACAGGCCTGCATCTGGATTTTTACTAAACCAACCGCTTCCATATTCCAGTACATAGATCCGACCATCTGGCCCTACTTCCATATCTATTGGAGAGGCTAATTTTACGTTAGCTATAAAAGGTTCCATTTTATCAAAATCGCCATTTGGTTGCATAGTTACTGCTTTCACCCATCCTCTAATCCAATCGTAAATAATTAATTTTCCATCATAGTAATCAGGATAGCGGGTTTCTTTAGGATAAAGATCTGGGTAGTACACCGGTCCAGCCATCGCATTACGTCCACCCGAGCCTACCTGCGGAAATTCTGGCGAGTCAGCGTATGGATACCAAATAAAGGCGGGCTGTGCGGCAGGCAATTCTTTCAGACCCGTATTGTTCTTAGACGTATTGTTTGCCTTAGACGGATCTTTCGTTTCACCGCTTTCTCCTGTATCATAATTATAAGTATGATAGGCATAATTATCACCTATGAAAAATGGCCACCCGAAGTAACCAGCTTGGCGAGCTTGATTAATCTCATCATAACCTCTAGGACCTCTTCCAATACTATCTTTATTTGCATCAGGACCAACTTCTCCCCAATATAGAAAATTGGTCTTTTTATCAACGGAAATCCGATAAGGATTTCTATTACCCATGACAAATATTTCCGGCTTTGTTTTTTCTGTTCCCTCTGGAAATAAATTTCCTTTTGGAATAGCATAAGAACCATCCGTTTTCACCTGTACTTTCAAAATCTTTCCTCGTAAATCATTCGTATTACCTGCGGTACGTGCAACATCATACTGCTCATGTCCAGGTCTATCATCTAAGGGAGCAAAGCTATTACTGACATACTTCTGATCCTTCTCATCAAAGGGCGTAGAGTTATCCCCCGTAGAAATAAACAATTCACGGTTGTTCCCAAACGATAATGATCCACCTGTATGGCAGCAGATATCACGTTGAGAATAAAACTGTAGAACAATTTTTTCAGTACCTAAATCTAATTTATTGTCTTTGAAGACAAATCGGGATAATCGATTTACCGAGGTGTCTTTAGGACTGTAAAATGCATACACAAAATGATTATTAGCAAAATCAGGATCAATGGTCAACCCCATGAAGCCTTCTTCGGCGTTTACATTAGGAACCTCTGTTTTATGATAAACATCCAAAAGACCCACCTGACTTACTTTTTTTGTATCTTGAGAATACAATAATAATTCTCCGCGACGCTGTGCTACCAGAATATCAAGATTCGGTAAAATAGCCATTTCGGTAGGCTCCGAAAATTCACCTGTAGCCAAAGATACCTTGCTAAATCCTTGTTCAGCTGGTACCCGCTTGGTCTTAGCTTTACTATAATCCAATTCGTAATTATCACCAATTACATAATTCAGTGCGCCTAAAACATGTTTTAAAAACAAGGAGTCGGTATAATCTTCTTCCTGATGTCCTAAACCTGTATAAAATGCACGTCCGCCATCAAAATCATGATACCACGCCATGGGTGTTTCCTTCATTTCCTCAGGCTTATCATATACTTCTTTATTGATGGTCATTAAAACTTTGGTGGCATTATATAGTTTTTTAAATACATACCATTCATCGGTATGAACCCACTTCTCTGGAAGTTCTTTTGTTGCCAGATGAGTTTTATCGACAATGGTTAATTCCCCTTGCTTAACCTCAGGATGTGTCAAGAAATATCCCCCAAGTAATCGGCCATACCAACCCCAATCATATTCTGCGTCAGCTGCGCCATGGATTCCTAAAAAGCCACCCCCCGCCTGTATATATCGTTCAAAATCTGCTTCTTGATAGTTGTTTAACAGATCTCCTGTAGTATTTAAAAAGACAACAGCCGAATAATTTTTTAAAGAATCCTCAGTAAACCATTCCGCATTTGTGGTTGTATCAATATCAAAATCATTTTCAAGCCCCAGCTTTTCAAATGCAGCATTCCCCTGGGTAATGGAGTTGTGATGAAATCCGGCTGTTTTACTAAAAACAAGCACTCTAGGTTTGCCAGATCTCTTTTGTTGACAAGAAATAAGTACTGCCATTACTATAAATAGCAATGCAATTTTGGATAAATATTTTTTAATCATTTTTAATAACTTATTGTTTAGGTTCTGTATTAAACTCATCTACCTTACTATAAATGAGCTTAAAATTTAACAAAGACAAATATGCAATTTTAACTTCGCTCCTACCAATTGATCTATTTTAAATTATTGGTTATTTTAATAAGTCATATAAATATTACAAAAGAGGATTCAAATTTCCACAGTATAAGTTAAGTATGAATCAAAATTCAATTTTTGTCCTCCAGCATCTTTTTCCCTATAAAGGTGCTTTTACCCAACAAATAATTAATCGCTCTATCTATTATACGGCTCCTGGTTTGCTCTGTTTTCAAATTGGCGATATAACGTATCATTTCCTTTTGCATAGAAGGGGCAAGTTTATTAAAGGATTGCTTTGCTTCTAAATTATTTTCTAATGCTTTAATAAATTGAGGATGAGGTTTTATAGTCCTATCAGCTGTATCATAGGTGATTGTCACATCTATTGATTCACCAATACGTTTAGGGGAATTCTGAAGCATTGAGGCATTAATATATAACCGCCATAGGCCCCTATATTTGAGTAAAGTTTGTTGGTACACGGTATCGTTTACTGTCCCAGTAACTGGAATATGCCCTTTATCTTTTGCTGCTTGTTTAAATATTGCATGCAATATATCCCCAGGAATGCTAACAAATGGATTAATCCCGATGATCTCGAGAGTCGCTTGAAAGGTATAGCTTTTCATTGTTATAACGTTTTTCTCCGACAATCAATTTAGATAAAAAAAACAATTATAATTTACTCTGATACGATAAGATAATAATTATCTAAATCTCTCAAAATAAATTGGTTCTTAAGTGAATTCTCATTGTAGTGAATATCTTCTACTATATTGGCATTCATTTGAGCTGCTCTTTCGAATACTTGACTTAGATGATCTACTCTAAAGAATAGAATTAATCCATTACCATTTTCTTTACTAGGGTCTGTCAAAGTTGGATGGTCATGTTCTCCCCATTTATGCAGACAGAGCATAACTATTCCCTGACTTGTTAAGATTTCAAAAGTTTCCCCACCATGCTGACTCTCACACCCAAATAGATTTTGATAAAATTTAGAACTCTGCTGAATGTCTTTTACTGCAATAATTGTTTCTGTCTTTACCATGGTTACTAATTAACTTAAAACATATTTTCGATTTTTAAAAATATAAATTGGAGCTTAAAAATAATTATTAAACATTAAATTAAGTAACTGCTTGTTGATTCTCAGAATAAAAAGCTAAAATTGAATTATGGAGTTGAGACTTATTACAAAAAAAATGATGAATACTGTAGGTTCGACTGAGCAAGTAATGAAGTCAATATAGTATTATCTTTCGCGCAAAAAGTATTTTGTAAGAATCTAATTAATTACAATCTTCGTTTACCAAAATCCTATATGATAAAAGCAAATTACGATTATTCGCACTTAATTGAAAGAAACATAATGAAACTTTCAAATTCATTTGTCAAAACATATGAACACAATATTTTGAGAGGTGGATTTGGAATGTCATACAGCAATGGCGACAAAAAGCTCATTAGTTATTTAATAACCAAAAACCAATTGCAAGTTCAGAGATCTGTCCTTGTTAATCCTTAAAAATTAAATTATGCAGGCAATATTTGGGATTATTTTTCATTTCATAGGCGGCTTCGCTTCAGGTAGTTTTTACATCCCTTATAAAAAAGTAAAAAAGTGGAAGTGGGAAAGTTATTGGATCGTGGGTGGAATTTTCTCTTGGCTAATTGTACCAGCAACCGCGGCTTGGATAACCGTACCAGAAATACTAACTGTATTGAAAAATACAGATATAAAGGTTCTACTAATAACCTATTTCCTAGGGGCAATGTGGGGGATTGGAGGACTCACATTTGGGCTTGCAATGAGGTATCTAGGTATGTCCCTTGGCATGTCGGTAGCGCTGGGTTTCTGCTCTGCATTTGGGGCCTTAATACCACCTATTTATGTCGATATCCTTAGCATTAATCAGATGCCCGGCATACTATATATGTTAAATAATCTTAGCGGCCAAACCGTGCTTTTAGGAGTGATTGTCTGTTTGATTGGAATAGCAATATGTGGAAAAGCTGGGGCACGTAAAGAAAAAGAGCTATCTAAGGCTCAAAAACAAAAAAGTATTCAAGAGTTTAACTTTAAAAAAGGAATTGTGGTAGCCATAATTTCGGGTATATTAAGTGCCTGTATGAGTTTTGCCATCGCTGCCGGACAAGACATTGCCATAGCAGCAGAATCCGCAGGTGCTAATCCTTTATTTAGAAACAACGCAACCTTCATCGTTATAATGTTTGGAGGTTTGACAACAAATTTTATTTGGTGCATGATTTTAAATTACAAAAATAAATCCTTTGGAGATTACTCGAATTCTAAGTTACCCTTAAGACGAAATTATATATTTTCTGCACTAGCAGGTACTACTTGGTTCTTACAATACTTTTTTTACGGAATGGGTGAGAGTAAGCTTGGTAATGGCGCTAGTTCTTGGATTTTGCATATGGCCTTCATCATTCTTATATCCAATATGTGGGGATTTATCTTAGGAGAATGGAAAGGTGTAAGCAAAGGAACATTAACTTACATTTTGGTTGGAATCGTCACCATTATTTTATCAGTCGTTTTTGTCGGCTATGGAAACTCTTTATAAAGATCATGAATACTTATACTACAATCTAAATTCCTATGAATATTTTCAAACTTATCCTTCTAATTATATCTATAATGATTACGCCGTTCTTTATAATGGCCCAGTCCAGCATTAAAACCGGCGATTTAAGATGTGAATATTTAGTTAACCCTATTGGAATAGCTCTGGACCAACCGCGTTTAAGTTGGAAATTAACATCAACCAAAAAGGATAGTTACGATTTGAGTCAGTCCGGTTATAGTTTAATTCTAAGTGATAATTTAGACGACATCAAAAAGAAGAAAGGCAATCTATGGGAAACAGGTTCAGTACACTCCGATCAAAACCTTCATATCCTTTATCAGGGTAAGCCACTAGAGTCTTTTAAGAAATATTATTGGAGCGTTAAAGTTTTTGATCAAAACGGAAAGGACTCCAAATGGTCTGAACCTCAGTTTTTTGAAACAGGGTTATTAAAACAGCAAGAATGGGCCGGAAAGTGGATTGGAGATGGTAAAAAGCAGTTTGAGAATGATGCGGATTTCTATGAAAATGATCCAATGCCTTTGTTTAGAAAAGGTTTTGACATTGAAAAGCCAATTCGTTCAGCTAAGTTATATTTAACTGGTTTAGGTTATTATGAGGCTTATCTTAATGGAAAAAGAATTGGTGACCATGTTTTAGATCCAGGCTGGACGGCCTACCGAAAAGAAGTTTTATACGCCGTTTATGATATTGAAGCCTTACTTAAGAATGGTAGCAACACAATCGGAGTAATGCTAGGTAATGGATGGTACAACCCGTTACCTTTAAAAATGTGGGGTCAGCGAAATCTTAGAGATCGAATTACAAATGGAAGACCAGTATTAAATGGAATGATAAGAATTGAATACAAAGACGGATCTACAACCGTAATTCCTACAGATCAAAGTTGGAAAACGACATCAGGTCCAATAATGAAGAATAATATTTATATTGGTGAACATTATGATGCTCGTGCAGAGGTCCCTCACTGGAATACAAATAATACAGATCACTCTATTTGGACTCCTGCGAGCTTAGCAAAAGGACCCACAGGTAAATTTGTTTTACAAATGCAACCAGCCATCAAAATAACACGAATTATAAAACCGGTTGCTATCATAGAAACAAAGCCCGGTGTTTTTGTTGTTGATATGGGGCAGAATTTTGCAGGCGTTGCTCGCTTGAAAGTTCGTGGGGCCGTAGGTACAAAAATTACGGCACGATTTGGAGAAGATATTTATTCGGACGGAAATGTAAATTTCATGACCTCTGTAGCAGGTCAAGTAAAACACGGAAACGGTGGTTCCGGTGCCCCCGAAATTGCTCTGCAGGAGGACAGTTATACTTTAAAGGGTATAGGTTTAGAGATTTGGCAACCAAGCTTTACCTTCCATGGGTATAGGTACATAGAAATACAAGGATGGCCGGGAAGTCCAACAATAAATGATATTGAAGGATTGAGAATGAATGCTGATGTAACTGAAGTTGGAAAATTTGAAAGCTCAAACGCTATGTTTAATCAATTGGAAAGCAATATTCGTTGGACGTTTCTTAGTAATTTATTTAGTGTGCAATCCGATTGTCCTGCACGAGAAAAATATGGATATGGTGGTGATATGTTTTGCTCTATAGAGTCCTTTATGTATCGTTATGATATGGAGCTGTTTTACAAAAAGGTATTGAGAGATTTTGTAAACGACCAACGGGAACTTGGGGGAATTACCGAGACGATGCCGCATGTGGGAATTGCGGATAGTAGCCCCGGGGATATGTCAGGACCTTTGGGTTTTCAAATTGGGTTTCCTTATTTAGTAAAAAAACTCTATGATTTCTATGGTGATAAGAGTTTGATAACAGAACATTATGTAAACTTAAAAAAACAAATAAATTTTCTTAAAGGAGCATCAAATAATTATTTATCAAATAAAGATCTTGGTGATCATGAATCAATCAACCCGAGATCAATTCCTTTTACTGCTTCGGTATTTTATTATCTTCACGTTAAGCTCATGAGAGACTTTGCTGATATAATTGGCAAAAATGAAGATAGTAAAAGCTTTACTCATCTGATGGATACAATACAAAAGGCCATTAACAAAGAGTTTTATAACCCAGAGGACGGAAGCTACGAAGAAGGAAGCCAATCAACACAATTATTTGCCTTATGGACAGGAATAACTCACAAAGGATCAGAGGATAAAGTAATTTCTAAACTAATGAGCGCTTTTGAGCAGAACAATTGGCATTTATCTACAGGAATTTTTGGAACCAAAATGCTATTTGATGTTCTGAGAAATTCAGATACGCCAGAACTCGCTTATACCATTGCTAATCAAAGTGAATATCCCGGTTGGGGACATATGATTGAAAAGGGCGCTACTACTTTATGGGAGACTTGGGCCGAATCTGACAATGTATATTCTAAAAATCACCCCATGTTTGGCTCTGTAGGCGAATGGTTCTACCGCTCACTATTAGGAATAAATGGAACAAGCCCAGGTTTTAAAACTTTCAAGATACAGGTGCAACCTGGGGAGCTGACAGAGGCAAAAGGGAGCTTCCGAAGTCCTTATGGTGAAATAAAGACGGCTTGGCAAATCAGTGAAAATGGATTTCAGCAATTCATAGAAGTACCCGTAAACACCAGTTCCGAATTGTGGTTGCCTCTTACATATGGAAATAAAATTGCCATAAACGGAAAACCATTAGAAAAAACAGTTTATAGTAAGACCATGGAAGAACATCACAAACATACTGTGATTAAGCTTGGATCAGGATCTTATCAGGTGCAAATCACAAAATGAAAAAAGCTCATTCCCTACCCTATTATCACTGGCATAAAGTGCGAAACTTACTGTTAGTGGTGTCTTGCATGTTTATTTCTCTAACAGTCATGGCTCAACAGGAGTTCGAGTTATACAATGGTATCATCCCAAATTCAAAACCAACGGAAAACATCTCCTATAGCACATCTAATGAACTAGTTGACAGTCTAGCTTATAATATTTCCATTCCAAGCATCACTATGTATAAACCAACAGGAAATAAAACTACCGGCACCGCTGTCATTATTTGCCCTGGAGGTGGGTATCATACCCTTTTGATCAAAAGGGAAGGCAGCGACCTCGCTAGAGCATTTAATAAATTGGGGATTACCGCTTTTGTATTAAAATACCGACTACCAAGCGATTTGACTATGCAAAATAGATCTATCGGCCCACTTCAGGATGTCCAGCAGGCTATCCGGTTAGTTCGGGATCGTGCATCAAAATGGGGCATTAATCCGCAAAAAATTGGCGTAATGGGATTTTCAGCTGGTGGACATTTGGCTGCCAGCGCGGGAACACACTTGCAGAAGGAGAGTTACCACGACCAAGTTCTTCTTCCAGCTCGTCCAGATTTTATGCTTTTAATTAATCCAGTAATCAGCTTAAGAGATTCAATTACTCATATTGGATCCAGAAACAATTTATTAGGTGAGCAACCTAAAATTGATCAAATCAATTGGCTTTCCAACGAGCTTCAAGTTACTAAAAATTCACCTCCAACTTTCCTAGTACATAGCGATGAAGACGAGGTCGTTAGTGCACATAATAGCTTAGTTTTCTACCAGGCCCTTAAGAAGCATAACATATCCACAGAATTACATCTGTATGCAAAAGGTAATCACGGCTTTTTAACAGGTCCCACATTTGACGAATGGTTCGGCAGATGCATTTATTGGATGCACAGTTTATCTTTGATTTAAAAAATTAAATTAAGACGGAATAACTAACTTTTTAAAATATTCCTGTTGGTAGATTTGAGGAGTCATATTTTTTCGGAATTTAAATTGCCTGTTGAAGTAAGATATATTATTAAAACCACTTTTGTAGCATATCTCTGTTATACTAAATCCTCCTTCAATTAGCAGTTTACAGGCATATCCGATTCGTATTTCATTAAGAAAAAATGTAAATGTGCTTCGCGTTCTTTTCTTGAAATAGCGACAAAAGGTTGAAGGGCTCATATGGATTAATAAAGCAGCGTCATTTATCGTAATTGACTCTGTGAAATTACTCATAACATATTGATATACCTTATTGATTCTATGATCATTTGTACTGACGCTGAGGGATGGTCCCCTATTAGACAATAAATCATACTCTTGCGATTTTGATATTGTATTTAAAATAGAAAGCAATTGAAGGACCCTGTCCATTCCACTTAACTTAGTTATCTCAATCACCATTTTGGAAATTTTATCTGCAAGCGTTCCTTTCAGAGCAAGTCCACGTCTTGCTTGCAGTAAAATTCTCTGGATTTCGAACATTTCAGGCAATAGCAAAAAAGATTCCCCGAGAAAATCCGTGGTAAATTGAACAACAATCGATTGTGCTTTCAACGGTGTATCATTTTCATAATAAACCGCATCGTTACGGTACCAGTGAGGAAGGTTTGGTCCAAGCAATACTAAATCACCTTTTTGGAAATTATCAATACTTTCTCCAATAAAGCGCTGTCCCTCACTCTTTAGAATATAAACAAATTCATACTCTGGGTGAAAATGCCATGGAGTGTCAAAATAGCAGGAATGAAATTCCTGAACAGCAAATGATGAATCTAACGATTCGGGAACTTTTTGTAGGACTGCTTTCATAGCTCTATTGAAATTATACATTTTTTACTGAATTGGGAAAATTGGTCAAAATAGTATTGCTAAACACTCTTTTAGTGTAGGCATTGATTTCCATTTATTGATAAGTTTGAAAGACAATTATAACCTAGAAATAATTCTGTAGTAAGTGCAACAATAATTGGTATCGCCTAAAGATACTCTAAATTAATTTAGGTAAAAAACATCTAATTTAGATATGTATTAGCTTAACATCAGACCTAATTTATGAAATTTCAAATGAATTTAAATAACCTGACGCAATACCCGAATAAACCTAAGCAAATTGCCATTATTGGTGCTGGTGGAATTGTAGCCTTAGCACATCTACCTGCATATAAAAAAGCGGGATGGAAAGTTCTCGGTATTTACGACCCTAAAATAGAAAAAGCAAAAGTTTTAGCGAGGGAATTCCAAGTACCCAATGTATATTCTTCTATCAATTCTTTACTTGAGGCAGCACCCAAAGATGTTATATATGACATAGCAGTTCCTGCTTCCGTATTAGCTGAGGTACTTGAGATACTTCCAGATGAAGCATTTATTATGATGCAGAAACCTATGGGTGAGAATATGGAGGAGGCTAAAAAAATCTTATCTATATGCAGAAGAAAAAGATTTACGGCAGCGGTTAATTTCCAAATGCGTTTTATTCCCGCAATTCAAGCCGCCAAAAAAATTATTGATTCAGGAGCTATTGGATTTTTACATGACATAGAGATTAAAATGAATATCTATCACCCGTGGCATTTGTGGGAGTTTTTATTTAAAATCCCTAGAATGGAAATGCTCTACCATAGCATACATTATATGGATCTTATGCGATACTTTTTCGGTAACCCAAAAAATGTTTATGCAAAAACACTTAAGCATCCCCACATGATGCAACTTGCATCAACAAGATCGATGATCATCCTAGAATATGATGACATAATCAAATCTCATATTAACACCAATCACGGCCATGATTTCGGTATAAAACATCAGGAATCATTTATCAAATTTGAAGGTACAGATGGTGCCATAAAAACAACACTTGGCCTGAACATCAACTATCCACATGGTGTTCCAGATACCTTTGAGTATTGTATAAAGCAGTCGAACCAAACTCCTGTATGGGAATCATTGCAGCTCACTGATAAATGGATTCCTGATGCCTTCGTTGCTTCTATGGCTAATCTAATGTGTTACATTGAAGGCAGTACAGAAACACTAATCAATGCAGCAGAAAGTGCTTTCCAGACAATGGAGCTCGTGGAGGCTGCTTATTCATCCAGTGATGGTGGAGGCACAAAGATACATTATGAACAATCACACTAAATAAATCAACGAATGACTGTTATACGAAACAGATATAGTCGAATACTTACTGAAGATGAAAGCCAACCGTCTTCTAAAGCCATGCTACATGGAGCAGGTTTTTCAACTGACGATCTCAAGAAACCTCAGGTTGGAATCGCTAGTTCAGGCTTTGAGGGAAACCCTTGCAATATGCATCTCAATCAGTTGGCGAGCTATATCAAACAGGGAATAGAAGAGAACGGATTAAAAGGATTAATATTTAATACGATCGGTGTAAGCGATGCTTTATCCATGGGCACCACCGGAATGCGATATTCCCTTCCTTCACGTGATCTCATAGCAGATTCAATAGAAACTGTGGTTAGTGCGCAATGGTATGATGCTGTCATACCTGTCATGGGTTGTGATAAAAATATGCCAGGGGCAATAATCGCCATGTGCCGTCTAAATCGACCTTCAATAATGGTCTATGGAGGTACCATAGGATCGGGTGAATACAAAAACCAGAAAATCAATGTGCTTTCCACCCTTGAGGCCTATGGACAGAAATTAGCTGGAAATCTATCTGATGAAGATTTTGAAGGAATTATCACCAACGCTTGCCCTGGAGCCGGGGCATGTGGAGGGATGTATACAGCAAATACCATGTCAGGGGCTATTGAGGCACTCGGTCTGAGCCTACCCTACAGCTCATCTAATCCTGCAATAAGCCAGGAGAAAATCGATGAATGCTTACATGTAGGCCAGTATATAGATAAACTTTTGACTGATAATATCAGACCAAGTGATATTTTGAGTAAGCATTCCTTTGAAAATGCAATTACTCTTGTGATGGTCTTAGGAGGCTCTACTAATGCTGTACTCCATTTAATTGCAATTGCTCGTTCCATTGGAATACATTTAACCTTAGACGATTTTCAACGCATTAGTGATAAAACCCCACTCTTGGCTGATTTGAAGCCAAGTGGCAAATATCTTATGGAAGATCTCCATCAGGCCGGTGGAATGCCTGGAGTGATGAAAAAACTTTTACAAGCAGGGTATTTGCATCCCGATTGCCTCACTGTAACAGGAAAAACGCTAGGTGAGAATCTGGAAACAATTCCAGATCTTTCTACAAAAAATCAGATCATATTACCCTTTGATAAGCCAATAAAAACTTCAGGTCATTTGAGAATTTTATATGGTAATTTGGCTCCTGAAGGCTCCGTTGCAAAGATAACAGGAAAGGAAGGTGAGCGTTTTGTAGGTCCTGCCAAAGTTTTTAATAGTGAATTTGAAGCTATCGCTGCGATACAAAAGCATAAAGTGATTTCTGGAGATGTTGTTGTCATCCGCTATGAAGGACCAAAAGGTGGCCCTGGAATGCCGGAAATGCTAAAAACAACGGCAGCACTAATGGGAGCCGGCTTAGGTAAATCTGTTGCAGTAATAACCGATGGAAGATTCTCAGGTGGCACACATGGTTTTGTTATCGGCCATATTACACCAGAGGCTTTTGAGGGTGGACCTATTGCCTTGATTGAAGATGGAGATCAGATTGTTATTGACGCGGTAATTAACAGCATCGATATCCAACTAACTATAGATGTTATTGAATCCAGACGTTCTGCTTGGAAAAGACCTGCACCTAAATATAGCAACGGAATCTTACATAAATACAGTATCATGGTTTCATCGGCCTCACTAGGCTGTGTGACCGACGAGTTTATGTTGTCCCAGAATGATTTGGAATTAAACCCTGAAGTGATATTATGATAAACAAGGTTCATAACAAAATACCCATCACCGATTCGCATGTTCATCTATGGGATATAAATCAATTGGATTATCCTTGGCTAGCGATGGAACCGGAAATCAATAGCAGTTTTCTGATTGAAAATTATCAAACTGACACCAAAGATCACGGAATCGATAAAATGGTATTCATTCAAGCAGAATGCAGCCCGGATCAATTCATTAAAGAACTGGAGTTTGCAGAGAGGCAAGCAAGCTTAGATCCGCGGATCCAAGCAATTGTAGCCTATGCGCCCTTAGAAAAGGGTCAGAAAGTTTTTGATTTACTAGAACAATATCAGGCACATCCGATGGTTAAAGGGGTAAGAAGAATGTTCGATGATAACCCTTATCTATGTCAAGACAATTTGTACTGTGAATCTGTAAGAGCCCTTGCTCGATATGACTTGAGTATTGACCTGAGCATAGTTCCCGCTTCAATTCCTTATACCTTAAAGCTAATTAAGTCATGTCCTGATACTTTATTTATTCTAGATCATCTAGCGAAACCCGCCATTAAAGATAAAAAATTTGCCGAGTATCAGAAGAATCTCGCAGATCTGGCAGTCTTCCCTAATGTAGTTGCAAAAATTAGCGGATTACTTCCTTTAGCAGATCGGAAAAACTGGACAGTCCAGGAGATTAGTCCATACCTCGAATACGCTTTAGAAAAATTCGGCTGTGACCGATTAATGTTTGGAAGTGATTGGCCAGTGGTGCTTTTGGGAGGATCTTTTGTTCAATGGAAAGACCTTGTAATGAACCTCAGTGGAAATGCTAGCAGCCAAGAGATTATCAAATTATTTTACCAAACGGCAAATAAAATTTACAGAATATAAAAAATAACCATTATTAAACTCACCCTAATGTATGAAACTTCAACAGCCATTTAGATTAGGACACAAATGTCTTAATTGCCTCTTATTCCCTTTGGCTAAGACCATATCGGTCATAGTAGTTCCTTTAGTTGCTTTATTATTTATGCCTCTTCTCACCAAAGGAAATGAATTAAGTAAATCTGAATCCGGTATCACAAGCCCAAGATCTTTTGGAGATATTGGAATCAAAACAGGGTTTTCAAGAGAAATTATAGGAACAGTCAGAGATTCAACTGGCGTTCTTTTGGGAGTAACCATAACCCTCAAGGGTAACCCTAAGATTGGAACAGTTTCTGATCCCAATGGTAAATTTATTCTGGAAGTTCCAGATAGCAGTACAACCTTAGTATTTAGAATGGTTGGTTTCTTAGAGAAAGAAGTTTCTATTATAGGTAAAGATGTTCTAGAGGTTATATTACAGGCGGATGCCAACCAACTAGAAGATGTTGTGGTGGTTGCCTTTGGCAAACAAAAGAAAACAGACCTGATTGGGGCGGTCTCCTCGGTAACGCCCGCAAATTTAAAAATTCCTTCTAGCAACTTGACAACAGCCTTGGCTGGCCAAGTGGCTGGAATTATAGGCTATCAGCGCAGTGGAGAACCTGGAGCAGATAACGCTGCATTTTTCATTCGGGGTGTCACCACCTTTGGATATAAAAAAGACCCGCTTATTTTGCTTGATGGTGTTGAAGTAAACTCAACGACACTTGCCCGGTTACAACCAGACGATATTGCAAGTTTCTCGGTTGCAAAAGATGCTACGGCAACCGCATTATATGGAGCTCGGGGGGCAAATGGAGTGATCCTAATTACCACCAAAGAAGGAAAAGAAGGTGCAATGAATATCAGTATTCGAGCAGAAAATTCAATTTCTTCACCAACTCGTGATCTTGAGTTGGCTGACCCCATCACCTATATGAACTTGGGCAACGAAGCAGTACTTACTCGCGATCGCCTAGGTCAACTACCCTACCCTCAATCTAAAATTGATAATACCATTGCTGGTACCAACCCGTGGGTGTATCCCGCTACAAATTGGCAAGAAATGTTATTTAAGGACTATACTTTTAACCAGCGCTACAACATGAATGTGAGTGGTGGTGGACGCGTCGCCAGATATTACATCGCTGGAACCTTGAATCAGGACAATGGCGTTCTAAAGGTGGACAACAGAAATAACTTCAACAATAACATCAAACTAATGTCCTATGGTTTGCGATCGAATATCAACATCAATCTGACAAAAAGTACCGAAGCGATTGTTAGACTTTCAGGTAATTTTGATGACTACAATGGGCCTATCGACGGCGGTGAAGGGATTTATAATCAGGTCATGCGAACCAATCCAGTATTGTTTGCCCCTTATTATGAACCTGATGCACAAAATATGGAAACTAAACATATTCTGTATGGTAATTTCCAGAATGGTGAATATTTAAATCCTTATGCAAATCTGCAAAGAGGATATAAAGAATATTCCCGTTCAAAAATGGACGCTCAATTTGAACTCAAACAAGACCTTTCTTTTCTAACAGATGGATTAAATTTTCGTGCACTATTCAATACATCAAGATATTCATTCTTTGATGTCAGCAGAGGATATAATCCGTTTTATTATAATATTGGATCTTATGACCGTCTTTCAGACGAGTATACGCTATACAGTTTAAATGAGACAACCGGAACTGAATATTTGGATTATGATGAGGGTCAAAAAGAAGTCAGCTCATCCTTATATTTAGAGTCCGCGGTCAATTACAATAAGGTATTAAATGACAAGCACACGATCAACAGTATGCTTGTGTTCATTATGCGAAATAGTCTGGTCGGAAATGCTGGGGATTTGCAACGCTCTCTTCCATTTAGAAATGCTGGACTCTCCGGACGATTCACGTATTCTTTTGATAGTCGATACTACGCAGAATTTAACTTTGGTTATAATGGTTCAGAACGTTTCCATAGTTCCAAGCGCTTCGGTTTTTTTCCATCTGCCGGCGTTGCATGGAATGTATCTAACGAAAGCTTCTGGGCACCAATTTTACCAACCATCAATAAACTAAAATTCCGGGCTACCTACGGACTGGTTGGAAACGATGCGATAGGCAGCGACAACGATCGATTCTTTTATCTTTCCAACGTAGATATGAATTCCGGGGGAGCGTCTTTCGGGACCGATAATGCCTATTTTAGAAGTGGTATTAATGTGTTAAGGTACTCCAATAATGATATAACCTGGGAAACTGCACGAAAAACAAATATAGGTTTTGAAATGGGTTTGTTTAACAGATTCTCGATTGAAGCAGATTATTTTAATGAATACCGGGAGAATATACTCATGGATAGACAAATGTTTGCTACCCATGGATTATCCGCAATATCCAGATCCAATTTTGGTAAAGCCAAAGCACATGGCATTGATGGTTCCCTTGATTATTCTCGCAACTTCAATAACCAGATGTGGATCAAAATCAGAGGTAACTTTACTTATGCGACGAGTAGCTTCATATTATATGATGAACCAATTTATAACGAAAACTATCGTTCTGCCGTAGGCAAGTCATTATCTCAAAAATGGGGGTACATCGCAGAACGCCTGTTCGTCGATGATATGGAGGCTTTGAATTCCCCGACACAAAATTTTGGAGTATACGGAGGTGGTGACATAAAATTCACAGATGTCAATGGTGATGGACAGGTCACGCCAGCAGATATGGTTCCAATAGGACATCCTACCGACCCTGAAATTATTTATGGATTTGGTTTATCTGCTGGATTTAAGAATTTTGATATAAGCTTCTTCCTACAAGGTTCTGCACGATCTTCTTTTTGGATTGATCCTGCAGCCACCTCTCCATTTGCTGATCAACAACAGCTTCTTAAGGCTTACGCTGATAGCTATTGGTCTGAAACGAACAGAGATTTATATGCTCTTTGGCCAAGATTATCATCAACAGTCAACTGGAACAATGCCCAACCTAGTACATGGTTTATGCGAACTGGTTCATTTCTACGACTTAAATCGGTCGAGCTTGGCTTTACACTTCCTAGTAACTGGACGGAAAGTATTCATGTAAAAAATGCTCGTATATATTTCAATGGGTTAAATCTAATGTCGCTTAGTAGTTTCAAACTTTGGGATGTGGAGATGGGCGGAAAGGGCTTGGGTTATCCAGTTCAAATGACCCTAAATACTGGTTTGGTAGTAACATTTTAATATAATGCGATGAAAAAGTTATATATATATTTATTCATAATTTTATTGAGTTTAAATTACTCATGTAAGAAATATCTAGATGTTATCCCAGATAATCTTGCGACCATAGAAAGCGCCTTTAGCAATCGAACTTCTGCGGAAAAGTACTTGTTTACATGTTATGGATATATGCCAGAACATGGCAATCCAAGACAGTCCTCGTTTTTAATAAGTGATGAAATTTGGACATTTACTCCACAAGTACCTGCGTTTTACTTCAATCAGCTATTTGAAGACCTTGCATTAAATCGCCAAAATATGGTAAATCCTACACTCGATTTTTGGAATGGATTACGCGGCGGTAAACCCTTATTTAGAGGAATTAGGGACTGTAATATTTTCTTAGAGAATATTGATCGAGTATCGGGATTGCAGGAAGTTGAGAAGCAACGTTGGATTTCGGAAGTCAAATTTCTAAAAGCCTACTACCATTTCTATCTTCTCAAAATGTATGGTCCAATTCCTTTAATCCGGGAAAACCTAGCTGTTGATGCAGATCAACAAGCCTTAAAAGTGAAACGAGAACCTATAGATATTTGTGTAAATTATATCGTTGAATTACTCGATGAGGCTACTCAGGGCTTACCATTGGTTATTACTAGTGAGTCCTCTGAATTAGGTAGAATAACTCAAAACATCTGTTTAACGGTTAAAGCACATGTATTAGTTATGGCTGCGAGTCCTTTATTTAACGGCAATTCCGAATTTGCGAATTTTAAAGACCAAGACGATCAACCATTTTTTAACCCCATATTTGATCAAAATAAATGGAAGATTGCTGCCGATGCCTGCTTGACAGCAATCACAAGTTGTCAAGCCTCTGGTTTAAAACTATATACCTATGTACCTGTAGTAAACACATTTAATCTTGCGCCAGAGACGATTGTTCAAATGAGCATCCGAAACAGTGTGGCTCAAAAATGGAACTCTGAGGTAATTTGGGGTAATACGAATAGTCTAGCAACGGAGATTCAATCAAATTCTCAAGCTTCCATTGACCCCACAAGGCTCTCTAATATGGGTGTCCGCTTGGCAATGGCGCCGACACTCCGAATGGCAGAGCTTTTTTATTCTAACAATGGTGTACCCATCGAGGAAGATTTGTTTTGGAATAATACAGGAGGCGGCTTTGCTGCTCGCTACAACGTACAGACGGCTCGTGAATCAGATCGTTTTAACCTTCAACCTGGGTATCAAACAGCCGCTTTACACTTTCAAAGGGAAGATCGATTCTATGCAGATCTTGGCTTTGATGGTGGAATATGGTATGGACAAGGTAAATATGATGATAAGGATCCCTGGCTAATCAAAGCAAAATTCAACCAATATGCCGGAAAAAGATCAGATATCAGTTATTCAGCAACTGGGTATTTTTTAAAGAAAGTCGTTCATTTTCAAAATATTATTGAAGCTGGCGACAATGGTCCCTACACAGTAGTGCCATATCCATGGCCAGTATATCGTCTTGCAGATTTATACCTTCTATATGCGGAGGCACTCAATGAAAGTGCAGGACCATCTGTAGAAGTCTTTAAATATTTAGATCTAATCAGAGAGCGTGCAGGTCTAGAACCTGTCGTAGAATCCTGGTTAAATTATTCAAGATTCAGCAACAAACCGGAAACAAAAGATGGTCTTCGAGATATCATTCAGCAAGAACGTCTCATCGAGCTTGCTTTTGAAGGAAAACGATTTTGGGATCTGTTGCGATGGAAAAAAGCCCGAAACATCTTCAATCAACCGATTAAAGGTTGGGATATTGAGCAAGATCTGACCGCCAATTATTATAGAGTGAGAACCTTATTTAACCGAAAGTTTACTACTAGGGACTATTTATGGCCTATTTCAGAAAATAATTTGAATATCAATAATATGCTGGTTCAAAATCCAGGATGGTAAATTACTTAAGATTCTATACGATGAAAAAAAATATAGTATTTATGATTATAGCGATATCAATATTGCTATTTCATAATTGTAAAGAAGAAAAATCACTGATGCCTCTTGATGCGGAAATGGACAGCCCTGCCATGGTTAGTAATGTAAATGTTGAAAATCTACCAGGAGCAGTCAAAATATCTTATCGCTTACCTAACGATCCTAAATTATTATACGTTAAAGCTGAATGCCTTATTAATGGCAAAATTACGCAAGTAAAAGCTTCTTCTTATATAAACGAGCTACTCATAGAAGGTTTTGACAAAGTCGGAGAATATGAAGTAAAATTGTATTCGGTTAGTAAAAGTGAAAGTGTCTCCGAGCCTCTAATTGTACAGGTCACCCCTGAAACACCTCCATATGAAAATGTATTTGCCAGCTTAACCCTTGATGAGACCTTTGGCGGGGCAAGTGTTTCTTTTAAGAATCCAGTTGAAGCTGAATTAGTATTTGAGATTTTAGCCCAGGATGACAAAGGGGATTGGGTGGTAGCGGAAACCTATTATACAAAAAGATCCGAAGGTGTGCTTTCTGCCAGGGGTTTCCCATCCCTTAAAAGAAAGTTTGGTGTGCATATAAAAGATCGATGGAATAATCGAACCGATACAATTATTCATGAGTTGACTCCAATTTTTGAAAAACAAATTGATAGAACAAAATTTCAACCTGTGTTACTACCAACTGATCAACCCGCTGCATGGGGCTGGGTAATGCCCAATATCTGGGATGGTATCATCGTAAATAATACGAATGTTGATAAGCCAGGATTTCATACTAATCCAGCTGAAGGTGAATGGCCGCAGTGGTTCACATTTAGTCTAGGTACTGAATCCAAATTAAGCAGATTTAAGTTTTGGCAAAGAGGTTCTTACGTGGCATTTACTGATCGAAATATTAAGAAATTTGAAATATGGGGTTCTAATGAACCTGCGATTGACGGAAGTTGGGATACCTGGACTAAGTTATTGGATGGAGAATCGGTTAAGCCATCAGGCCTACCTATAGGACAAAATTCGGCGGAGGATATAGCCCTTGTTGGAGCAGGAGAGGAATTTATTTTTCCCAACGATACACCATCAGTCAAATTTATACGGATAAAAGTATTGCAAACTTGGAGTGGTGCTGAATCTTTTTATGTCATGCAGGTTGCGTTTTGGGGTGCAGATGCCGATTAATAAAACAAGTAATTTAATTAGATTATTATGAAAAATATCATAAAAATAATATTGTTTATATCTATTACAAACCTATTTTTCACCTCCTGTAGTAAATCTGACGCATATAAAGAGTTTGTTAAAGATGGAACCAAAGTATATCCAGGTAAGCCATTGACTTTTAAAGCGCACGCTGGTAAAAACAGAGCGAAATTGACCTGGAAAAGTATAGATGCAAAAATTATAAAATTTCACGTATACTGGAACAATGGGCTTGATTCCCTCGTAGTTCCTGCTAAAAATACGGGTGATGTTGTAGACAGTATTGCGGTGATAATTGATGATTTAGAAGAGGAAAGTTATGTCTTTCAGGTGGTGTCTTTTGATGCTCACGGGAACCGTTCCATAGCTGAGGAAGATCAAACTAATATATATAGTAATAGGTATATTGATGCGCTACTCAATAGAGGATTGAAAATGACGAAGCTAATTAACAACCAGGCTTCCATAAATTGGAGTAGTGCCGAACAAACAGAAGTAGGCGTCGAAATCACCTATACCAAAAACGACGGCAATACACAAAAACTCCTCATGTCAAATTTAGACACTATTAGCACTTTAGATGATTTCAAAAAAGGAACCACTTTCAGTTATCGTACGCTTTTTTTGCCAGATTCATCAGCATTCGACACTGTTGCTGCCAGTGCCATCACGAGTTACGTTTACTACTCCTTGGATAAGTCCAAGTTTAATATTAAAGAGTTACCTAGCGATCAAGGAGATGCATGGGGTTGGCTTATGCCCTATTTGTGGGATGATAATTTTGATGAAGGAAAAGGTTTTCATACTCCTGAAGCCACTCTTCCATATCATTTTACTATGGACCTTGGCATCAATACCAAATTACATGAACTTATAATTTGGCAAAGACAATCGCAACTATATGTCGGTGCCAATCCGCGTAAATTTGAAATTTGGGGAAGTAAAAACCCTGCTACTAATGGCAGTTATGATGGTTGGATCAAACTTATGTCTTGCGAATCAGTTAAACCATCCGGACAGCTTGAAGGTCATATTCCTTCGGATGAGGAATATGCAAAAGCTGGTGAATCCTTTACTGTGCCATCAAATAGCCCTGAAGTACGTTATATCCGTTTTAAAATTCTAGAAACTTGGGAAGGTGTGAATCCTAGTGCTACTCATATTATGGAGGTGAATTTTATAGCAAAATAACATTTTGCTAATATGTAATAATATATTATCTCGTTTACTTGAGATCAGCCTATAATAGGCATAAGCCAGCTCATTGAAATTGATTGCATTAAGATTTCGCAAGTTTAACTGAAAAGCCTATATTTAAGTGCTAAAATTATTATTGAATTATGAAAAAGATCGTTTACACTAGTCTTGCACTCCTGAGTTGTTTGACAATGTCTTTAAATGCACAATCCCAGATATTAAAAAAAATCGGCAAGAAATTAGAACAGCAAGCTGAAAAGATTATCGACAAAAATTTAGAAATTTCTAAAACGACGACGACAGACTCCAACCCTGCTCCCAGCTCAACAAAAAGAGAGACTGGACCCTTTAAAAATATTCCACAACTTGAAAATGATTTCGCTCGTGGCAGTGAGGAAATCTTCTTTGATGATTTTACGGAGGAAGTTGTAGGAAAAATGGCAAGCAAATGGACAAGTAATGGAACAGGGACTGTTCAAGAAGTCGAAGGATTCCCGGGAAAATGGTTGAAATTATTTGATGCTAATACATATAAGATAAAAGAATTAGTTCGTATTCCTGAAAGTTACACTATAGAATTTGATCTGTTGACACTTTCCTCAACAGAAAATGATTTTACGATTGATTTTGGTTTTGATTATCAACGAGGTATCGGAAAGCATTATTACTTGGCAGATCAAAATCCAGTAAATGTTGAAGCATCATACCGTTTTAATCGATTTAAATTTGACAGCAATGAAGTCTCACCAAACAAGAAAAGTGAAATAGAGGCAAATATGTCTTACTTCGTTAACGATGTGATGAAAGTGAAATTAATGGTTGATGGAGAGCGGATGAGTGCCTACATCAATGAGTATAAAGTATTAGACACAGAGATGATCGATCCAATGACTAAAAAATATTTTTATTTTGCGGTAGAAAACGATAAAAATAAAGCAGATATTTATATCAAAAACGTACGTATTAATAAATTATAAAAATAATAATAGGTGTTTGAGTGGACGTTTCTTTAGCTAGTAATAACTGCTTGAAATGAATATCATTACTGAGGTATTAAATTTTGAAAAAAATTATTCCTTTATCGATTTCAAAAGCTGAATCATTTCTTTTACAGCAGCCTCTACTTGGTCATAATTAAAATGATAGCAAAAATGCACCGATTTTCCTGTTGAAGCAGCATAAAACTCAATTAGATCTTTATTCTTCTGACCATATTCTTCCATGTTATCTGACATCTCAGAAAGTATACTAATTGACTCTTGTTTTCGCTTTCTAGTGGACTTTGACTTTTCGTAGATATATGATTCACCTGATACCTTAGGCAAAATTTCCCTTTCTAAAAACCGTAGATGTTTGCGTGCTATGTCCTTATTCATTGCCGAATATAGCACAAATCAACTGGTTCCCGAAAATCTGTTTCTCCACAGAAATTAGGAACCAGTACTAAATTGAATGTCTATAAAGTTATAAAGCCCTACTAAATATCAGAATATTCAGTCGGGTATAAATAAAGCTGCTCATTAAGTGAAACATTATTTTGATATTGTGGATCTGAAGATAGCGTCTTCCAATAAGCATCTTTTCCAAACGCATCCCAATGTGCATCTCTATCGGCCTGATTTTCAAACGTCGTCATATACATTAAGTTTGGCATTTTGCTACCTGCCAGTACCTCTCCGTAGAAAACGGCATTGAATCCCAAACGCTTAAAAAGACCTATTTCATCACCATCAATAAACATAGCGACTTTATTTCTGTAAAGTTTTTCTGAAGGACCCTCATAGCTTCTAAGTTCATAAATTCGTTTTTCCTTCGGTCCCTTCAATTTAGGAGCTGGGGAAAAAGGACTGCCTTGAAAGGCCTTTAATAAAATTGTTTCAATACGGCTAAATGCAGGTTCATTATGAGGTGCTTCCAAATATTGTTTACCTTTTTGTAGATATACCTGATCGTGAAGTAAAGATTTTTCTAAAGCAAGGCTTGCATCAAATGTTGAAAAAGGAACCAAAACATAAACCAGTATTTCATCTGCATTCTTACGCACGACCTCTTTAAAAACTCCAACAGTATTTATTTCTGCACGATGCAAAGCGGGAATATAAGCGCTTTTTAAAAAGTTATCTAAACCTTTTTCTTGCTGTTGATTAGACAAATGGTAAATTTTCAACTGATATATTCCTGGTGTCGAAGCCACGGAAATACCACCTACTACCGCTAAGAGCACTATTAATAAAATAATTTTTTTCATGTAAAATGAGTTTAGGTTACGACAAAACTAAGGTAAAAAAGAAAATAAACAAGTCTTTTTACTAAAAACTCTACTTAATTACAACATTTTTATAGTCATACATTAATAGCTAGTGATTGAGTTCTTTTGATAAGAACATGGATTACTGCATTTGTTGATGCTGTCCCATAGACGTACAACAAATAGTTAATATATTAGGTAAAAAATAACGAAATGGCACAGAGAAAAATTTTGAAAGATGTAGATCCAACTGCATTTGAGGTAATGTTAGGATTTGAGAAATATTTGGCAAAAAGTTCAATCAATAAAATACATGCCGAACTTATTAAAATTCGTGTTTCACAAATTAATGGATGTTCTTATTGTATTGATAAACATACAAAGGATGCATTAAAAATAGGAGAAGATTCTCAGCGAATATTCTTGTTAACTGTGTGGCGTGATACACCATTCTTTTCAAAAGAAGAAAGAGCCATACTAGCTTTAGCAGAGCAAATGACATTAATCTCACAGCATGGTGTTACCAATGAAGTATATGATACGGCGATAGAGGTATTAGGTCAACAATATACAACCGAGGTAATGATGGCAATAATTGCAATGAACGCTTGGAATCGTGTTGGAATTACCACGGGACGGGAACCAGCGTAGTATTTGGCAACTGACGCGTATTTTATTCACGCTATTTCAACGCATTTGCCATATTAAATATGAATTCTTTAGTGATGAAGCAAAATATGAAACAAACTTAAAGTATGAGAAGCTATGTTAAATTTTATTTTTTAAGTTTCTCCGCCAACATAATTTCATCTGTTAAATCCAAACGTAATGGCGTAATGGAAACTTTATTATTTTCTACAGCCCAGCGATCTGTTCCTTCTTCTGCAGGTTCCAAAGGGGTTACTGTAAACCAATAATGTTTCCGGCCCATGGGATCAGTATCAGGTATAATGGTGCCATCATATAAGCGCACTGACTGTCTGGTCCATTGGATCGTAGTGGGTTTTTCCGGAAAATTGACATTGTAAAGCGCCAACTCAGACCGCTCTAATAATAGCTTAAGTGTTTCTTCAACAAAGGGTTTTAATAAATCAAAATCTGGTTCAGTTTTCCCTACGGGTGTACTTAAGGCAATTCCTTTTAAACCAAATAAGACCGCCTGCTTAGCTGCAGCCAAAGTCCCTGAATGCCACATTGAATTTCCTAAATTAGGTCCCATGTTAATACCAGATAGCACAACATCGATATCAGGCCAAATATGAGTCCCAATAGCGACACAATCAGCAGGCGTCCCATTAACTCTATAGGCATCTACGCCGTTAAAATCAAATGGTGATTTTTTGTACCTCAAAGGCCTAGAATGAGTCACTGCGTGTCCCATTGACGATTGCTCTACATCAGGTGAAACAACGATTACCTCTCCAAATTTCTTAGCAACCTTCGCAAGGGCCACAATTCCAGGACTATAAATCCCATCATCGTTTGTAACCAATATTCTCATAACTTATTTGAATATATTTTCCTGTAGTACAACAATTACATCCCTTCAATTGTTCATTATTAAATATTTATATATGAAAAAGGTACTCCTATTGCATAATCCTGGCGCAGGAAATGAAGATCATATGAAAACTGAGTTGATTAAGACGATAGGCAATGAAGGTTATGAATGTGAATATTATGCTGTCAAGAAAGAAAAAATATGGAAGAAACAATTGAATCAAGCTCATCTCTTAATTTTAGCTGGTGGCGATGGAACAGTTAGACGTGTGGTAGAAGAATTACTCAAAAAAGATGAGTTAAAAAAATCGCCACCTATGGCGATACTTCCCATGGGAACGGCCAATAATCTATCGATTGCACTTGGTGTAAATAAGGACGTAGATAATAAAATTCATATAAAGAATTGGGATAACAGCCGCCGACAACGATTTGACATCGGTATTATTAATAACGGTAAATTCACCAACTTTTTCTTAGAAGGAGCTGGATATGGTATATTTCCAAAACTCATTCAAAAGATGGATGCTCTTAGCAAAAAAGACAATAATGATTCCAAAGACGAACTGTTGCAAGCGCAAGAGATGTTGCTTGAGATTACGCAAGCTGCTAAAACAGAAAAATATAAAATAATAGCCGATGAGAAAATTTATGAAGGCCACTGCTTCCTACTAGAAGTAATGAATATTTCCTCCATTGGACCAAACTTGATTTTATGTCCAGAAGCTAAAATTAGCGATGGCTTTTTTAATATTGTATGTTTACATCAGGAACAGCGTGAAGATTTTATTTTATATCTTAAGAAACTAATTGCAGGTGAACAAGCTATCTTTGAATCGAATTCAATAAAGGCTAAATCGATGACAATTGACTGTGAAAGCCAGTATATGCATGTTGATGATGAGCTGATTTCCCCACAGATTACTTCTTTTACCTTTGAGATCCGGAAAAAATTTTTGGAATTTTTGATCCCGCAAAAATTATAAAAACACATCCTTATATATGCCCAATCTGGGGACGCCGGTTATGAGGGATTGGATTATCATTTCTCATAAAAAAATCGTGTCCAGCCATTTTTGGCATAGAGCCTGACCCGAATTTATACGGTTAACCTCCACGTTTAAATACCTGTTTTAATTTGATTATAGAACTTTAAGGGCTTTGAAACATTATTAAAGAAATATCCAATCCAGTTTTATGGTCGAATCAAGAAATTTAAATTTCATATCCATATACCATAAAACAGATTGTTTGACACAATAAATAATTTTGTATCGTTAAACTTCCCTATTCTTTTGCAATTTCAGCAGAAAAATTCTGAAAACAAAAGAATTTTAAATTGTTAAAAATTGATTATGAAACACCACATCCCAACTCAAAAAAAAGGACGTCAATTGAACACCTCCGAATCCATATCTTTCCATAATAGTCAAGAAGCCAAGGACTTTTACCACATTGTCCGGAATCGATTACTGAATATTAATGAATGGTACCGAGTTGCTAGTTTACCCTTAGCTAGCTTTCAGCTGCTAGACCATACAGGTCAACCCAAAGCGAAAAACCCGGCTATTGGAGATTTTATTCGAATTAATGTACCAGGTCCGGGCCTGCAAAGTACGAATGGTTATGATATAGTACACATCGATAATATTGAAGAGACAAACGAAAAAAACTTACAGATTGTTACCATTACTTTACGACCTAGCTTGGATCCTACCGCAGAACAAGATCATGAAATCAAACATTTTTTCACCGAGCTTGCTACCTCAACTTTACAGGTAAAAAGAAATGAAAAAACAATTGAGGCAAATTATTTTGGAAGGAATGAAGTAATTAATCTTGATATGGATCATCTAAGCGAAAAAATAAGGAATCTACTTATTGGGGTTGGTGCCAAGCTAGGGTTTTCGTTCCCCCAATGGAAATCATTAATGAGCGGATTGGTAAATGATGATATTATCTCTTCATGAAGACTGAATGAAACTGATCGAACAAATAACTACAATCAATATATGTAATTGATAAATTGCAAAAGGAACGTTGTGGTATACCCTGCTTGTGCATTATTAATCTTGTCGCTTTGAAGAAATTAAATTTTATTGCCCGGTTTAAATCCATCTAATTGATTGATTACATTTTGTAGTCTAGGTCGGTTGAAGCGTTGAACGATGACAGGGTAAGCATTTAATAAAATATTGAGGATGATCAGCCATAATGATTCTTTAAAACCATAATATAATCCAACAAAAATAGTCAGGATCAATACGATATAAAAGATAATCAAATGCCCAAATTCAGAAAGTCGAGTGCTATATTCCAGGTGGTTTAACCCATCTAAACTCCTTTTAACAGGTTTCGAAGCTTTATTTAGTTTTTCCCAACCAATCCAAACAAGAATTTTTCTAAATTCATTTACTCCTAATCTCTTGTAAACTTTTCCTTCTTCTTCCCATTTTTTTGAATGGAAATAAGTAGAAGCTAATTGTGGCTTGAAAGTTTGTGTGATGAATAATACGCCGGTCATTAGCATGAAATTTAATATCCAAGCAAACACAAATGAAGTTAACCCCTGCCAAAGTGCCACCCCCACTACTATGGAAACAACAAATATTAAAACAGCGCATATCCTCAAATATCTAATCATAGTCCTGTATGTAGTGGCTTTAGTATTGCAATTATTTTGTAATAGTTTCACATCACAATTCTATTGTAAATATCAAAAAAAACAATAACAATCATACTATCAGCACAGTTTAGATTAAAACATATCATTCAAATGCTGCAAGATCTATCGCATTAGAATTAAGGATTTAGAAGGGAATCGACAAGTTAGATTTAGGAATGATTATCCAAATCCCATTTTTTTAATAGCACTAAGATATGAGAATTGAACTTGTTTTTTTGAAGAAATCCCTAACAAACTATTGGGTTAAGGATTTCTTCAAGTTAATTTTCTACTGCTTTTATTGTGGACTACTATAGATCCATATTTGGTATTCGAAATAATTACCGTATTAATTCATTGGAGGAACGCCTGTAGGAATATTTCCTGCTGCTGTATCCAGCGAATCAGTTACACCACCAGCGGTGTCGGTGTCATAAGAATCGTCTAATTGATCGGTGGGCTCAGACATGTCTGATTCATTTTTTGTATTGTTTCCTCCGCAAGCGAATAATCCCATCATAGCAAATACTCCTACAAATAATATTACCTTTTTCATATTAATTTAATTTTAGTAAAACATTTTAATGTGTACTCATTTATCTATCAATGTATATGATAGAAGAGCGATAGTTGTTATTTTTTATCTTTCTTAGCAGAACGAGGTTCTTTTGGAAATTCATTAGGATCCGGCATCGTATTTAATGTATCCACTTGAGGATCCACCCCCGCTTCTCCAGCTCCGTTTTGTTTCTTCTCTCTTTTTTCAATGACCGAAGTAAGTGTTTTTGATTTTGCGGGTTGTCTTTTCTTATCTATGATTCCCACTTTTGCATTTTCATTTTTGGTTGCCATATCTATATTTATTTAATTCATCATCACAATCACTAATCCCTATGCTAAATAGATGGCTAATCCTAACCTATTAAAAATTGCCTATATCCTAGATAAGGGAAGGCGATATAAATTGTAACTATTGGTATAACATTTTAACTTGCTAATCGTTTGAAATATTTAACAAAAAATATCATAATCATCTGTATAAGAAGTCTGTTTAACAAAATAAAGCGCAAATTTAATCGGTTATTATCGATAGGAATACGATCTAAACCTCAATAAACTTTTAATTGAAATTCAGAAATTACTAGTTGATTTTTGAAAATTCCCAACTAATCAGCTGTAAAACTGTTCATTGTAAAATAATTCAGTTATGGAAAAGCGACACGCCGCCTTAGAGGCCCTAAATAGAGCAATTGAAATTAATAATGACAGGATTGCTGGATATGAAAAAGCGATCGAAATCATCTCCGAGGATTCAGATACTGAACTACAATCGATTTTCAAAACGTATCGGGATCAATCTGTGCAATTTAGATCTGAGTTGCTCCCATTCATCCGGGTAGTCGGCGGAAACGCGGACCAGGGGTCAAAATTAAGTGGAAAATTTTTCAGAATATGGATGGATATTAAATCTTCAGTTGCTCCGTCGGCCTCTACAACAGTTTTAGAAAGTTGTGAAAAAGGTGAAGAGGAGTTTAGAAGGATTTACCTTGAAATATTGCAGGAAATTAAAGGTCAAGATTCGGATTTAGCAGCTATATTTCAAGAACATTTAGTTATCCAAAAGGGAGCACTTGATTATATTAAAGAACGTCGGGGCGATTTAGTTTAAAGGGACGTTTTTCAAAATAGTAAGGAAAGTTAGTATTAACAAAAAAAATTAAAGATATGTTTTTATCGATTTTGATTGGAATTATATTCATTATAGCAGCTTGTCTGCTGGTTAACATATTCAACAAAAGAAAGGTATAGCGTTTAGATTATTTTTAATCGACCAATTTTATAAAAAGTCCTTGCTTTTTTTGTAGACAAGCATAATTTATGCTTCTGTTATCACCCAGAGCTCATTCTAGGGGCCAACCGTCTGCACGGAATCGAACTTCAGCACCCGTATGATTATTTCTAAAACCCAACGATAACCATTCGGTTAATCCATGTAATGTTTCAAATTCTGGATCCTCTTTATATTCTCGTTCAATTTCCCGCATAGCGCGCAGTAACTCAATGTCATCCAAACAAATTTTGTATACATGGTCGGTAAATAACCCGTTTTTTTTATTTTCGATGCTCTTGACAATCGTAATATGCCTCGTTTTAATCGTTTGTTCCATATCATGTAGTGTTTTATTACTATTTGTATCAGAAACTTGGTACTCGGGGTGTGCACTTATTTATTTGAAAATTGACCTTTACTGGCGCGTCTAATTTTAAGCTAAAATTTGAAACATCCAAATTCTAGGTAGATAAGGATATTTCCATGATACTATATAAATACAATTTTTAAATAATAGTTCAATTTAATTGAAAATTGCGTATTTATACCTTTATGATTTTTTAGATCCACTGATAAACTCAGCTTAGTTGTATTCTCAAGGTATTAGAAAAGTTTAAATTGGCGATGGTAAAGTTATGCTACCTAACAACACGACTAACTAATGATACGGAGTCCTTTAATGCCAAAGTCCCCTATTACTAGGGAACTTCGGCCTGCTCCTAAAATTATTGAAATCTACCCATGATTTTTAGGAAATCTTATTGAGCATCTTTAAGCTGAGCGATGAAATGCCCACGAATTTCGATTATTCTTTAATGAATTTTTTAACATTTATACTGTACGTAGCTGTTCCTTGAGCTGCAGCAACAGAATCGGCATTTAATATATAAAGCTCATCAGTATTTTCACTTAGCCCCTCTCCTTTATAAATAACAATATATCGATCTGGTGTCGGGTATACTGCGTGATTATTCTTAAAATCATAGATAATCCACGTTGGTCCTGTAGCCGGTGCACCAGCACTGGAAGCATCAATTGAAAATGCATCGGTCGGTGTTAGACTAGCGTTCAAAACATCGGCTAGCTTTAGCTCATCGATGGATGATTCTTCCTTATCAAAATAGCCCATCGTGTAAGTTCCCGATTGTGAGTTATTTAATGATGATCCGTACATACCTGAAAGGTTAATCATGCTTTGTGCACTGTCTGCAATAGCTGCCGTTTTAAAATCATAGAATACTTTTTCACCTGGAGGAACTACAATTGTAGCAACTTCTGTTTTGGAATTCCCATCATTCAGCACAGGTAGTACTGGATTATCATCGGTCGAACATGCGTTCATTGTACTCAAAGCAAATCCCGATGCTATAAAAAATATGAAGGATACTTTTAATTTTTTCATAGTGTATATTGTTAAGCGTTAATATGGTTATTGAATGTATTAGTAAATTGCTGAAAGGTGTCCTTAGCCGACAGGATCGTTTCTTGGATGCTATCTTCTGCAGTGACTTCACTGTTAATGATTCCGGTAAATTCACCCCATTTCTGTCCCGATTGCTCACCATACCCGTTGAAGAAGTTGAACCCTTTCTCAATTCCCCTTTGTTGCAGCATTTTGACAATATAAGGTCCACCCATGATGGATCCTTCTAAGACATAGAGTGCTCCTATAGCTTGGTACTTATTTGTGATTGGAGGCAACTCAGTTTGTGGTAAATTCTCCAATGAAAAACCCAATTCCGTTATATCCTGAGCAATGTGGTTTGCGTTTCTTCTGCTCTGAAAAAAATCTGTTAACGATGGTGGAATTTGAGCTGCTATTTCTTTTTCTATATTTAAAAAGTAAGCATAGAAGTATTTTAGAAGATCAGCATAATCTTCATTATTTTGGATCGATTTCAATCGTTGAACGACAAGCTTTTCAAGTGTTTGGTGCCCGTCTTTTGTCTGTTTTTTAATTTGTTCGTTTAACATAATTTTTATTATTATTTAGTTTTCAAATTCTTACTACCATCTTCTTGCACAAAATATTTAAAGGTAAAATAAGGTGCCGGCCAGTTTAAATCGGTGACTGCGGGCGGATTTCCCTTATATACATTGAGGATTTGTAGTTTAGCATATTTCCCGTTAGATAGACGGATAACATAGGTTCTATTTGGAATAACTTGGACTAGGTGAGACACTAAGTTGTAATTATACCAGCCACTGGACTGCTCATCAATTATCATCCCTACGCCATTTAGTTCGCTGCTATCGAATTGGGCGTCACTAGGAGCTGACTCAACTAAATCATAAGATTTCTTCATTAAAATAATTTTATGCTTAGCCCCATTCGCTGTCCATGGCACATCTTTTAATGATCCATTATTTACATAAATCGTACTGTTATAATAGTTTGTGAAAGCAAGGTCCCAATCAGTAGCTGGAAAATTGGCATTGGAGTCTGCGGCATTCTTCAACCAAATCTGCTTCTGGTCTGAAAAACGGAATAAAAATGTGTGAAAATCCCTTTTTTCCTTTCCAGGACCGGTGCTACCTACCGAAGCCTCTACATCACCAGCCAAATCCGTTATAACAACGCTATTGCCATCATCTATATCTCCGTCATTTGGGCCTTCATTGGATTTGCTACAACTCACTATTAGCAAGCAGGTTATAAATCCTAGGATCATATGTTTGTACGTATACTGCATAATTTTATTTTTTAATAAATCTGTAAGAAATGCTCAAGGTCGTTGCTCGACCTAATTGTCCTGGAATTAGGTAATTAATATAATTCGTTATGTTATCCATATTCAATCGAATGGAAAGAGGGACCTTATCGAACTTCTTTTCAATACCCGCATGGTACAGGACGTGGTCTTTCACAAATACATCATGTTCATCGATGAAATGATTTCCGTTTAGATCCATAAAAGGATATTTTCCTCGGAATATAGCTCTGAGGTTTGCCGTTACATTCCAGGGCTTATACTGATAAATCAAACCCAGGTTAAATTGGTGACGAGAACGATTCTCTAGCCCCCAATAATCTTGCTGTCTTGGCGCATAAGATTCTCCCGTTTGCGGGTTATGGATATTCTGACTATAGGGCCACACACCAGCACGGATACTATCTACAATACCTAAATCTTTCGCAATCAGGTATTGATAACCACCAGAAAGATTTAAATTCCCACTTAAGCTAGATTGAAAATTAACCTCAAGCCCTTTATTCTCAGATTTGGGAAGATTTTGAAAGGAGTAGATCGCCATGTTACGTACTCCAGTGGCAACCTGAATACTGTTTATTTGGTTATTTAATCGATGATAGAATAAATTAAAGTCAATATTTGTCCCTGGAAAAGGGCTATAAGAAAGACCGGAGTTAACCGAAATATTCTTTTCTGCTTTTAAAGGATTCTTCGCTTGTGAGACAGCATACTTTCTAATTTCTGAAATTTGTCCTTCCCGATCCATTTGATTTAACGTGTTTACAAGAACTTGATTCCCGATTACGTAATAATTTGCCGAAGGATTATAGAAAATCTGATAACGGGTTCTAAAATCAGGCGCTTTAAATCCAACAGCAACCCCTGTTTTCCAGGATAATCCCTTTACTAACTGGTAATCCACCCCTAAGCTTGGACTCAGCTGAGAGCCGTAATTGGCAATGTGATCAAACCGCAAGCCACCTGTTAAAAGCATCTTAGCATTAATGGCATAATTTCCCTGTCCATAAAGGGCGAAGCTCGTCTGGGTCCGCTGATCTGCAACCGAGTCTATTTGCATACTTTCTAATTGACCCTGAATACCGACCGTGAAATTTAAGTTTCTGCTGGAATAGGCAATCTGTTGCTCCAACTTATGGATATTTTGCTGAAATTTATCACTGCTAAGTGCATAATCACTAGGAAATGATTTCACCTCAACTGCAGAGCGGTAGGAAGAAAAATAATAAGATGATAAGCTCTTCCACCTCGAATTCCACTGATTGTCATAGTTCAAAGAAGTATTCCATTCGTGTTCCTTTTGGTCATCCTTGAGTTGATAATCCTCAGCATAGCTACGAGTCATATTGGACATACGATTATTTGAGCGGAAGTTCAAGCTCAGGTACTGTTGATCAGAAACTATAGTGTGCCGAATTTTTCCCTGAATGGCAACATTTTCATATGGTGGTACCGTTGTTCCAGATTCCATGTATTTTTTATTGTTATTAAAACCATCGGTCTTATAGTAATTTCCCGATAACAGAAAATATCCCTTATCCTCATTAAAATTACTTTCAGCCTCGGCAGTCACATCCCAGGTATTAAAAGAGCCATAAGCACTTTGAAGATGAATCTGTGGATTGGTAGTGCCATATCGGGTAATAATATTGATTGCTCCGCCCAGCGCGTCACTTCCGTATAGACAAGAGGAAGCACCTTTAATAATTTCTATGCGTTCAATATTCGATACACTGATTCGGGAGAGATCTAAATTTCCTGACTGACGACCAAGGATAGGCTGGCCATCCATTAATACCATGATGTACTGACTTGACAACCCTTGCATTTGCACGCCTACTGAACGATTACCGCCAGCGGTATTGCTCACTATGGCCATCCCAGTCTGCTCTCGCAATACTTCATCTAATCTTCTACTGCCTAATAATTCAATTTCTTTGCGGTCAATTACCGTCACTGGCATAGATGAGTTAAGGGGATCAATCAGTGTAGGACGTTTATACCTGTTTCCGATAACCGAAACTTCTTCAATCTCTTTCGTCTGAGCATCCAATGTAAATGAGATCGGACTGCTGCTCTGGTTAACCTCTACAGGTTTAATAAAAGTCTGGTATCCAATAGCGGAAATTACCCACTGGTAGGTGCCAGAAAAAACGACCGGACTTTTAAAGTTTCCATTTTCGTCCGTTGAAAAGCTGATATTATCAGGTTGCAATAAAATTGTAGCATCCTTAATAGGCATACCAGCACGGTCCACAACTGAGCCTTTCACAAAAGATTTTTGCTGAGCGCTACTAATGAACGGATGTACTCCCACAAGGAAAAATATCATGACCAAATAATGTGAATATTGTTGCAATTTTATTTATATTAATTCTAAATAACACTGCAATATTCACCATAATTGATGACAAATAGCTTATTCAAAACGTATCTTTATTTGTGCTTTCCGTATGTTATTTTGTTCCTTCCGAATCAATTCAATACTAAAATGATCTCTAAAATAATTTATAATCTACTATAGTACATGATATTACAACATAATAAAGTGATTAACAAGCTTGTTTGTTATGTATGAAATTTGATAATTACGTATTTGGATTTAGTTTAAATAAACATTCTATTTGTCCCAATTAATAACAACTAATTCATCAATATTACACTATGAAACAACAGATTTTTCTTCTTTCTATACTCCTACTTTTTATGACAAAAGTTGGTTTCGCCCAACAAAGCAATAGAATTATATCGCTCAGTGGGTCCATTACTGAAGTGCTGGATGCGCTTGATTTAGGTGATAAAATTGTGGCGGTGGATATCACGAGTGATTATCCTGCTTATATTAATCAAATTCCCAAAGTTAGTAAAAATCGTTCGGTGACTGCCGAGACAATAAGTTCCTTCAGACCAGACTTAGTCCTTGCTCTTCAAGGAGAATTGAGTCAAGAGTTGCAAGGACAGCTCAAGCGGCTAAAAATACCTTTTGTATTGGTGAAGCAGGAGTTCAGCGTCACAGGCCTAGATAAATTTATAAAAACAGTCTCCCAAGCAGTTAATAAGGTTGAACAAGGCAATAAACTAGCTGCACAAATTACAAAAGAATTGAATTTGTTAACTAATACAAAGAAGTCCTCCTCGCAAAAGATCATGTTTATCTATGCCCGAGGAGCTGGACATATGAGTGTTTCTGGAGATGGAACAGCGGTCGATGCTGTCATCAAACTTGCCGGGTTCTCTAATGCACTAAAAGGTTTCTCAGGATATAAAACCTATAACACAGAGGCCCTGGTAGCTGCGAACCCAGACGTAATCTTATTATTTGATTTTGGTATGTCTAGTTTAGGTGGCGCTCAAGGAATACTTAAAATGCCGGGTGTTAATTTAACAAACGCTGGAAAAAATAAAAAAGTAACAGCGCTAGATGCCTCACTACTAAATAATTTCAGTATCCGTTTACCGCTGGCCATCTCAAAATTACAGCAGTCGATTAAATAAAAATGAGAAACAGCATTATCTTCCTTGGTCTGTTTATAGCATTATTTGTGACTATTTTTTTCTCTTTGGGAACCGGAGCATTAAGCATTTCTTCGAGCGATATGTTAAGTATTTTTCGAAACTATCTGCATCTAGGTGAACTTACGCAGGAACAAGAATTGCTAAAGAGTGTATTAATTGAAATTCGTGTACCGCGGATTATTTTTTGTACGCTTATTGGAGCTGTTCTGGGGATAACGGGTACAGCCATACAGGGGATTTTTCGCAATCCCTTAGCGGAACCCGGATTGATTGGTATCTCAGCCGGTGCATCCTTTTTTGCTGCGCTGGCGATTGTTTTTGAGGCGACGCTCATTGTATATTTGGGAAGCTCTTTAAATATGTATTTGGTTTCAGTTGCGGCTTTTCTTGGGGCACTTTTATCTGTATTACTGGTTTACCGGATTTCAGTTGTAGATGGTAAATCTAATATCGCTACAATGATTCTTGCAGGTATTGCGATCAATGCATTTGCTGGTGCACTGACTGGATTGATGAGCTTTATGGCCACTGAACAACAATTGCGAAGCATTACATTCTGGTCCCTTGGAAGTTTGGCTGGCGCTTCCTGGGAAAGTGTACCCGTGTTACTACTTTTTTCAATCCTTTCCACTACCCCACTCCTATTTTTAGGAAAATCACTCAATCTATTTGCGCTCGGTGAATCTCAAGCAGAAATGATGGGGTTGAATGCAGGACGATTAAAAATAGGGATAATCATCTTTTCAACAATGGCTGTTGGTGTTTCTGTCGCTTTTAGTGGGATAATTGCCTTTATTGGATTATTGGTACCTCACACGCTGAGATTAATAGGGACTGTTGACAATCGCTTTTTATTACCCGCCACACTCATCGGCGGAGCGCTCATGTTAAATCTATCGGACCTGCTAGCTCGAACTATTATCCAACCTTTGGAACTACCCATCGGCGTAATTACGGCCGTTATCGGAGCACCAGTTTTTATAGTAATATTAATCCGTGAAAAACGAAAACTTTAAACAATGATTAAGATCCAAAACCTTAGCTACAAAATTAAAAATAGATCAATTATTAAAAACTTTGATCTCGTGATGGACAAAGGCCAATTCATTTCCATTGTGGGAGCCAATGGTGCTGGGAAAAGTACGCTTTTACGTTTAATTTCGGGTGAACTTAAGCCAGTATGTGGAGAAATCACTATTCAAGGTAAGCCGATTGCTTCGTACTCTATGAAAGAGCTTGCTCGCTTCAGGGCATATCTCCATCAGTCAAATACAATGCAAATACCCTTCACTGTAGAAGAAATAGTAGCGATGGGTCGTTATCATAAACAAGGTCTTGCACAGCCCGAAGCAGATATTATAACAGAGTGCTTAAACATTACCTCATTAGCGCATTTACGGGAGCGTTCCATTAGTCAGCTCTCTGGTGGAGAACAACAAAGAGTGCATTTGGCTAGGGTTTTGGCGCAACTTTGGGATGCTCAAACCGGAATTCTCCTTTTAGATGAACCAATTTCCAATATGGACATTCAGTACCAGCACCAGACATTAGCAATTGCTAAGGCCTTCTCGAAAATCGGTTTTCTTGTGATTGCGGTCTTGCACGACCTTAACTTAGTGGCTCAGTATAGTGATAATGTGCTGATGATGAAAACAGGGAAGCTTTGGTGGTATGGAAGTCCAAATGAAATTTTTAATCAACAAAATATCTACTCCATTTTTGGCATTGACACAACGATTTCGGTCAATCCCGCCAATCTAATTACGCAAGTGCAGGCGAGTCCTTTAGCGTACACTGTTTCTGATTTTAATTCGTTCTATCCCTCAGCGGTGGCCAATACTGAATAATGTGCCCAAGGATAGTATTATTTAATTTCGGAATATTTCACTTGGCAACAGACCATAATATTTTTTAAAGGCATGGGTAAAGCTTGCCTGATGCTTGAAACCGATCAACGTCCCAACCTCATACATATTTTTACCTTCTTCTAAAATTAGCCTTTTGGCCTCTTCCATTCTCAAACGCGTAATAAAATTGTAAATGGTTGTGCCAAAATAACGCTTAAAGCCATTCCTTAATTTAAACTCGTTCAAAAGAATTATTTTGGATAATTCCTTATGGGTCGGTGGATTCACAAACTGTCGAACCAACACTTTTTTGGCTTCTTCCAATTTAAGGATATCATCCGATCGGATCTCTTGCGGTTCTTTTTCCATTGCCAGACCAAACTGTTCAAATTGGAGCATAATAAGCTCCAATACCTTTGCATTGGTATAAATTTGTTTAACCTCTTTCTTCTCCTTGGTTCTGGAAATATCTTCTATCGTGTTTAACATTTCCGTCGTTACTGCTAAATCCTGCTCAAAAATTGAAACCTTATTCTGAAGCTTCATACGTTGCTTAAATAAGGAATGTAGTGGCGTGTAAACGGTAACGAGGTTATTATAAAAAGTTGGCGTCATCACTAGCAAAAAATAAGTACATCGCTGCTTTTCAATAACCCGATGGGTTTCTAAAAGAGAAGGAATATAGCGGATATTATGTTTGCTAAAATTGACCTTACCGGTTTTATTTTTTGTTATGATAAACTGACTTACAATGGCCTCCGAATCAATCTCTGAAATTATTTCCATGGCTTGTTCAAAGTACATCTCGGTATGGATAAGAAATATCCCGTTACTCAGAATTTGATAAGAAGATATATTGATGGGGTATTTATTAAGTGCAATACTCTTTTCTGAAATGGGGATAGGATTCACTTGATTTTCTGGTAGTTCTTCCCAAAACAACCACTCATTATGTCCTTGTATCTTCGCTCTGATTACCATCGTTGGTTACAAAGATAAAAAGTTATTTGTAATTAATCTAAATTAATATAAGGATCGATGGATTCCAATCATTTTATAAGAAACTAGAAACATTGAGATCCCAAGAGACGACCCTGCGAGATATAATTGATAGCCCGTACTTAAATAAATTGGTGATTAAATCCTTCGATACCTATACATTGGATTCGGATAGAAGAATTAAAATTTCAACTACAATAATAGTGTTTTTAATTTTGTCAAAAACAAGGGCAGCTTTCGGGTGTTCTATTAAAAAAGTACAAAGAATGATCGAAACTAATATATCAACTAGTGCGGAACAAGGTTCTGTTATAGTCATCACTATTGTTCAAAATGAAGATTCTAACGCTAAGGATAGCAAGAGTTCAGGCAATACAAAGGGCGATACTTCGTCCCAATCTGGCTCGGGTCGAAAAGAATCTCATCCTTTACCAGCCGGAGAAGAAAGCAACATTCCAGCTGGAAAAGGGCCAAAAAACAAGGACCAAAAAAATGATAAAAAAGGGAATTAGGCTCCACAGGCTTAACAAATTTTAGGAGATAGTATAGACAAACTGCTGACTAATCAACTCGCAATTTGTCTATTTTATAATGCCGTTCACACGCTAAGTGTAAATAACATGGGCTCAATTTGAGTTAAAAAAAATAGTTGGAATATTCTTTTTATTCATGCTGAATAAATTCCCTACGCTGGAAATTAATTTTTATAGACTTTTAACTTTGCTCTAAGTGATTTGCGAATTGTATGAATTCGGGTCTTGATTGTTCCTTCCTTTATATTAAGGTAATTCGCAATTTCTTGATATTTATATCCTTCTACATACATAGTGAAAATAACGTAGTTTTCTTCAGAAAGTGCTAATATCATTTTTTGGATGTCATCCACAATGAACTTTGATTCAGCATTATTTTTTTGAGTAGTTGAAATCATATCAGAAGCCAGCATATCTGTTTCTGCTTTACGACGAACGCTCTGTCTTCTGTACTGATTAAAATAGATATTCTTCATAATTACATACAACCAAGAGACTAGCTTTGGATGTCCTATAAAACGTTGGATTGATTTAAGAGATCGGACGAAAGTCTCTTGAACTAACTCTTCCTTGACCAAAGGATCAGACGAAAATTTATTAGCAAGTCTATTAAGTACTTCCTCATTTTCTAGAATAGTACGGTCTAAAGCAGTATTCATAGCGGTGGTTGTTAAATGTGTAACTAATTGAATAACATTTTTTTTTATTCTTAGTTTGGTCTGAATCATGACGTTATCTAAAAACAAGTAGAAATACTGTCGAACGTAAAAAGCGTAAATAAGTGCTTAAATGCGCCATAGGTGATCATTTTTTAAAAAATAAGATATCTGAAATAAAATAAAATATTTGAATAAAATGGGTAGAAATCCGTAGCGGGTTGTCCATCCCTCCTGATCAAAAAAAATATGCTAAAAAAGGGAATAGCACATTAATTTCTCACGACAAACTCAAAGTATGTTAGAGGGTAGTAAGTCATTAATTAAAAAATCAAACTCAAATTTTAGTCTACGCTAAATCAAACAGGTTATAGCCAGCACAATTAGTAAAAATTCTTACGATGTGAACCTTTTCCTGGCATAGGTGTTTCTCATGAGAAATACGCGGTCAGTTGGTAACAATGGACATGCAGTCGAAATCGTCCGCTATATCTAATTAGGTTAGCAACTTACATGTTATAAACACCACGAAAAGTTATCGATCAAGTTGTCACCATAAAATATAAATAATCATGGAAAATAGTGTAAATAAAAAGGTTTTTATTAGTGGCGGAACAGCTGGAATTGGTAAAGCAACAACCCTTTTATTAGCCGAAAGTGGATATCATATTTTCCTTATTGGGAGAGATTCTGAAAAAATCGAAGATTTGAGGAAAGATGCAGCAAAGCGCGGATTAACTCAGAAGATTCGTTGTCAAGTTCTAGATCTGGACAATACGCAAAAACTACAGGAAGATCTTCCACAAATATGGAACGATCATGGCCCATTTAGCGTTCTTATTAATAATGCCGGAATAGGTTTTGGAGAGGTCAAGGGTGCTGATTTTGATTCAATTGAATATTTAATTCAAACTAATTTGGGCTCTTATTTAAAACTCAGCTCTTTCTTTAGTAATAAAATGATTAACCACAATATAGCAGGTGACATCATCAATATTGGATCCATGAGCGCTGACACTCGGGATATGGAAAGTTCGGGCTACGTTGCCACTAAAGCAGGAATTCAAGGTTTTAGCGAAGCGCTACGTAAAGAACTTAATCCATATGATATCCGCGTATCTTTGATCGAACCTGGAGCCGTGGGAACTGATATGCAAAAAAAATCCCCCCAAGAACAACTCGAGTTAGAGGAAAAAATGGAAATGTTACAAGCAGAAGACATTTCAAAAATCATCCTATTTGTCTTGGAACAAGAGCGAAGAACATCCATAGTGGAAATAAAGGTTAAACCTTTAAGACAATTTATTTAGAATCCTTTGGCTGAAACTTTTCATGTTGAGATTTAATATACTATTAGCATCTCATAGTGGATTAGCCAGTTTAACATCAGGGGCTGGATTCCTTGTTTTGCTACCACAAACACCGCAAGTCTAAAAACTAACTAATTTAACAGCTCCAACAATAACTTCCGGAGCTTATGATCATTTTTCTTATTATTAATTTTGTTTGCATTTTTCTGAATAAAGGTGTCCAATGTACCATTTAAAAAACTTTGCTGGATCTTAGGATGAACATAATACTTTTTTGCGACGGCCACAGTATTTCCTAATTTCAACGCAACTTTCTGAATAATATCTCTTAAGACACTCTCTCGTTCTTTCAGTGTTTTAGGAATAGGAATACTTAAAACTTCGTATAATGCAATGGAAGATGCTCCCCAAGTCCTAAAATCTTTACTAGATATATCTATACCTACAATTTTTTTTAGATAATGATTGATATCCCTAGAATTTAGTTGTTGTATAGCGTGATCATCGTCATAATATTGAAAAAGATTTTGTCCAGGAAGATCTTTCATTGTTTTAATCAAATTACTCAATTGACGATTTGTTAATTTTATCTGTTGTTTGACTCCTTTCTTACCAACAAATTTGATAAAAACAGTGTTGCTATGTAAAGAAATATGTCTGTTTTTTAATGTGGTCAAACCAAAGGAGCCATTATCTTTTTCATAATTTTTATTCCCAATACGGATGAATGTTTCTGACATAAGAAGGACGGCAAAAGCACAAATCTTATCTTGATTCAGAGAACGCCTTCTTAAATCTGATTTTACTTTCTTTAGAAGTAACGGTAATTTCTCACCAAATTGCTGCATACCATTAAATTTTTCGATCTTCCGTCGTTTTATCCATAAGGGATGATACAAATATTGTTTTCTACCTTTCACATCACAGCCAGTAGCTTGAATATGACCAGAGGGATCAAGACAGATCCATACATTTTTCCAAGCAGGAGGAATTTTTAATGAATTAATTCGATCGATAGTCTTTGCATTAGTTATTTTCTTCTGACAATCGTAATACGAAAATCCCTTTCCAGTAAACCTACGGGTGAGCCCTGCTTCATTGCAGTCACAATAAGAAAGCGATTCTTTCATGCTCATTCTCTATACTTTTAATAATACATATTCCAAAAATGATTTTACTTCTAGTAATTCCCTCCTATGATTTCACTAACCAAAGCACCAATTGTTGCTATCGATAAATACTAACCTAGCACGCAACAGAAATCATACTTCATCTGCCGCCTAGATAAATTTCAAAAAGAACAATTGAAGCGGGAATTGGTTGGCTATTCTACTGAGGTGATGGCAAAGAAAAGAACTAGTAATTATGAATAAATGGTATTTAAATCATATGCTATAAAGCTTTTAGTGAACATATATCTTATTGATGTGTTTATTTACAAATAGGTGTTATTAAGCTATCACAAGGAATAAGTTATCTCCCTATTCAATCCTTATATTCAAGACCATTTTTTTTGAGTGCAAGAAAATAAGTGGTTATGGAATTATTCAATCAAACATCAATTAATGGCTCATGAAGAACTCCGATAAACACAAAATTAGACCAGAACAAAAGCAAAAACGGCCAGGCAAAGAGTCCCTGCTTAATCCGAAATCTCAAACGTCACCTATAAGTTATCCAAATGGTAAACTTGCGGGTAAGATTGTTCTAATTACCGGAGGAGATAGTGGAATTGGGAAAGCGATTGCACTTCTATTCGCTAAAGAGGGTGCCAAATTAGTTATCGCTTATTTAAGCGAAACCGCTGATGCTATAAAAACGCAAGGTGAACTTGAAGAATTAAATGCAGAATGTCTTCTTATCAAGGCAGACTTAGCAAAAGAAAGTCAATGTAAAAGCGTAATCGCTAAAACTATTAAAAAATATAAAAAACTCGATATTGTTATCAACAATATTGGTATGCATTGGGAATCAAAAGAATTAACGGATATATCCACTAAGCAATTGCTAAACACTTTTCATATTAATTTTTTCGCTCATTTCTGGATCTGTAAATATGCGCTGTCTTACCTAAAAAAGGGGGCAAGTATTATAAATACCGCATCAGTGGTTGCTTACCGAGGAAGCGATCACTTAATGGATTATGCGGCGGCCAAAGGAGCTATTATTGCTTTTACACGTAGTCTCTCAAGTAACCTAATTAAAAAAGGAATTCGAGTTAATGCGGTTGCTCCCGGGCCTATTTGGACACCATTAATCGCCTCAACATTTGAGCAAAAAGATGTAGCAACTTTCGGTAGTAATTCGCCAATGCAAAGAGCAGGTATGCCCAATGAAATAGCACCTGCCTACTTATTTTTAGCTTCTGAAGATAGCTCATTTATTAGTGGGCAAGTCATCCACCCAAATGGTGGTGAAATAATCAATGGTTGAAAGTTCTAAACAAAAATGAAATATCCCACATACGGCTTAAATAAGCTTATTAAAATCTAAGTAATGGTTTTATTTAAATCAGTCCTTTGTACTGTCATGATTAATTTCATTAGAAATTTGGTAATCCTGGCGTCAATAAATTTATTTAACGGCAGCGCGATTAACCGACCAACCTTTCCCAAAGGAGGAGTATAACTATATACTAAATTAATAATAGTACTATCTGGGGTTGGTCCTGATAGAAATTCCATCTTTCCAGAATGATAAAAAACGGAGTTATCACCAGTCGACCAACCGATAAATTCTCCAACTCTTTCTTTTACAATAAAGATCTCAAAAACACAACTCTTCCCAAATGCATTTAAGCTGATTTCCCAATGTGTCCTATCAGCATCTAATGCCATGATATGATCGACAAAAGGAACCTGACCTAGAATATTTGTAAAATCTCTAAAAAAGGGATAAACATGCTGGCGTGACCGTTGAATCTGTAGCTCCTTTTTAAAATTAAACTGTCCATGATTTATGTTTTTCCGTTGCATCCAGCTGACAAGTGGGAAATCACCTGTAAATCCAAGATACAGTAAGGTTCCTCCGCTAAGTAGGGGAAAAGGTTTAAAACCTTTTAATCCTGAACGTAGAAGCTTCTGCCCGATTAGCATGGAAAAAAAACGTATTATAAAATTTCTGAAAAAAGCAGACTGATCGTTCAATCGTTGCTGCAACTTCACTTCTTTTAAATTATTCATTCTGTTTTTATCTAAAATTTATTATTTAAAAGGTTAAATAAGAAGGTGAACTATATGCTTTCAACTTTCTTATAATCTTTCACTATAACAAATGATTAGCTTAATAGTTCTACTAATTTAAATATGTTAAATGCAACCTGAGGTATTCAGGAATTAACCTGTAGGTTTATTCAAAATAAAGGCTTTTTTGCATGCGGATAATGAAACTACGATATCCTGCGCGTATTAATAGCCTTTGACCATCTATCCCTTTTGCACCTGCTACATTTTGCTTTTTGCTGGGCTAACTGCTGTTCGATCTTTCCGCAATACATACAGGCAAATGGTCCTTCCGTATCAGTAGATTCAATTTCTTTATAGCATGTTGGAAATAAGGGAAGACCATATTTGATATCTTTTTCTTCTAAGAACAACAAACTCAGTGTCCCATCCACTTCTAAGATCCCTAAGGATACTTGCCCCAAGTGTTCTACATTTTGATTTCTGAGTTCGGCGAAGAATTCCATTTTTGAAAAGCTGTTATCATTTTCATTCTTTACATCGAACACACCATCTTGAACAATAATAATGGGTTTCCCCTCGAGCAGATTGGAAAAAGTATTAAACCGTGAAGCAAGCCAGGTTAGTAGTTTATAAAGTAGGATTACGCAGGCAAATACAAGCAATGCATATACTATCGGGATATCATCCTGAAACATAGGATCTCCCGCAGCGGATCCCAAACTAATAATTATAGCCACCTCAAAAAGTGTAAGTTGCCGTACACCTCGTCTACCGGATATTCTTAAGATAAAAATAATGAGTAGAAACATGATAAACGTCCTTACCATAATTTCCACGAGAAAATTTGTCTCCGAATCTGCAAAAAATATACTTTCAATATCTATCATAAATTATGACCTTAAATGCTGAGGAATTATTTTATTTGTTATGTGAATTAGTTACATACCTATTTTGAATATATTAATATGTCGATTAATGAAACGAACAGGAGTTAACCTTATTTAAAAAACTTGTGATCGAGAGCAAAACGCAATTATTAAGAAATCAATCCACTTTTAACAGCAAATTTTATTAATGCAGGTGTATTTTTAGATTTAGTTTTATCGATCAAATTTTGCCTATGCCCTTCAATTGTACGTTTGGAAAGAAAAAGTTTTTTGGAAATTTCTAAATTTGTCAAGCCTTCACCCAAAAGCGTTAAAACCTCTAATTCTCGCGGCGTTAAATCAAGTTCAGCAGGATCAATTGTGCGCTGCTGGAACTCTTGCTTTTCTGTCATTTTATTAATCATATTCATGGTTAATTCTTCGCAAAGAAACCGGCCACCTGTTGCCACATGATTAATACAAAATATCATTTCTTCAGCAGCAACATTCTTAATTAAGTATCCTTTAGCGCCTAGTTGAAAGGCTTTAGCAACGTTTAATTCGCAATCCAACATCGTTAAAACAATCATTTTAATATCCTTATCCAAGATTTGTATTTCTTGAATTAAGTCCATACCGTCCATCTGCTGCATGCTTAGATCCGTCATTATTATATCTATATGCAATCCTGAATTTACTAAATTCATCGCTTCTAAGCCACTACTCACATCACCTATTACCTTAAAATTAGGAATGGAATCCAGGAGCAATTTTATTCCATTTCTCACCACCATATGATCTTCAACTAGCAAGATTTTAATTTTTTCCATTCACATTTAATTTTAAAATTGCCTTAACCTTCACCCCTGCTTTTGTGCTCGATACTTTGACTTGACCGCCATATTGCTGAACACGGCTTTTTATTCCCCGAAGTCCCGATCCCTGCTTCATGCCCTGTTCAATACTGTTTGCAAATCCATCGCCATTGTCATTAACCTGAATCACTACCTTCTCTTTTTCTTGAATAACGCTTACTTCAATTTTATTAGCCGATGAATGTTTAATGCAGTTATTAAGTAGTTCTTGAACTATACGATAAATGGCTAACTTAACACCTTCAGGTAGCAGTTCACACTGTTCTTGAACCCATGTATTTATTTGAAATTCTTCAACTGAAATTTTATCAGCCATGGAATTAATCGCTACTTTTAATCCAAAATCGTGTAATACCGAAGGGACTAATTCCATAGAAATGTTTCGAATAATATGAATTGCTTCATTGAGCAATTTCTTTACCGGCATAATTTGACCTTTACTTTCTTTGTGTTGGAACAAAAAAGATTGCAGGTTTAATCGCGCGGCATACAGTAATTGGGCAAGACTATCATGAAGTAACCTGCCAATATTTTGCTTTTCCTGCTCTTGAGCATCTATAATGGAATTATAGAGCTGCTGTTTAAGATCTAATAGTTGCGGATTTGGGCAAAATTCCTTTTCAAAAACAAGCAAACAATAGTGCTGATCGCCCAAACTAGTTTTGTATTTTCTGACATAGGTATGGGTGGCCAACACCGTTTTCCTTTTCTGCAAAAATCCGAGTGACATAATCAGTGGAATTTGATTTTCCTTAGTGCCTAGAAAAACAGATTTAAGTTGTAAAGCATCCTCCCAATCCAGCAGCTCATAAATAGTTCTACCTTTTACCGTTAAGGAGGAAAGTTGAACCATTTTTTCAAAACTTTCATTAATTTTTAAAATACGAAAAAATTCATCCAAAAGAATTAATCCAAAGGGACCATCCTTGAAAAAAATATCAAAACATAAAACATCCCGATCTGGATTGTCATCGTACAAAGAAGGCTGTTCTAGGTCCCAAATATTTGTATCTATAACTGTTTTATCCCGCTCATCCATAAAAAATTCTTTCTTTTTACATTGTGCCTCTTTTCATGAAATAAAAACTAGTTCGGTTATTCTGCTGAAATACCCTTCCACAATCTTCGATCATGATGTTAGCATTTCGTGCAGGTTTTTTACAACCATATAAACAAATGAATCTTGAGAATGTTTCATGATAGTCTCGAACTATGCTAGCAATACAAAACTGAAGTATCTAATGATTTTAGTTTGTTTCAAACAAGCATGCTACTCCTTGATTCTGCCAAGAATTGAATAAAACACCTGTAGAAAATGACCATATCATTTTCTCTAAATAATTATTTGAGTGATCCCTCAGCTTTAAACAGTAATAAAATAATTGGTTACTAAGGCTACTTTGCTTTAATCGCGTTTTTCTTTAATAATTTCGAGAGTGGACTACCCATTTGCTAAAGACAAAGGGGCTTCGGGTTTCGCAGACTTATGCTTTGTACTAAAGTCTTATTTCAGTCTCCACCAGTGTTATCGCCAGTCCCTGACGATATTATTTTCAATCCTTCTTTGAGAATGTTTTTTGCAGCGTTTAAATCACGGTCTAAAAGGTGTCCATTCTGGCAAGTCCATTCTCTTATCGAAAGAGTTAAGCTTTGGTTTATCCAACCACATTCACAGCAAGTTTTACTTGATGGATAGAAACGACCTATTTTAACAATCCGTTTGTCATTCCAATCGGCTTTGTATTGAATGAACCTAACAAATGTTCCCCAACTGGCATCAGCGATATGCTTGGCAAGTTTATGGTTTTTAACCATTCCTGCCACATTCAAATCTTCTAAACAAATGATATCATAATTTGATATTAATTGATGTGATACTTTGTGTAAGTGATCATTTCGTGAGTTGCTAATCTTTTCGTGAAGTTTTGCAATTTTTCGTCTTTGTCTTTCAAACGAATTACTACCTTTTGTCTTACGAGAAAGATGTTTTTGGCCTTTTGCTAATTTTTTTTCATATTTCTTTGTGTATTTGTGGTTTTTGAATTTAACGCCATCAGAAGTAATAGCAAAGTCTTTCAAACCTAAATCTATTCCACAAACAGCACCAGTCTTTTCTTTGGCTTGATATTGTTCTTCTGATAGTATGCATACAAAATATTTCCCTGTTGGGGTTTTACTTACAGTACATTTTCTAATTTCTCCTTTTACTTCACGGTGAATATTTACTTTGATACCCTCTTTAAACTTTGGTGCGTAAAACCTACCATTTTCAAGTTTAGCATATTGCGGAATCGCGAAACTATTCTTTTTCCTCTTCGACTTAAATCTTGGAAATTTAGCGCGACCACGATAGAAATTCACGTAGGCAGCGTCTAAACATTTCAAAGCAGATTGTAATGATTGGCTGTTGACCTCCTTTAGCCAAATAGATTCTTCTGTATTCTTTAATGTTCTTAGTGCCCCTGCCTGTGTATGGTAATTATC
>Ga0233365_1000026_pt1 | contig 134416 bp, 115 predicted proteins | sample ElkDunMinimDraft_27_FD_191535 | JGI IMG/M metagenome (GOLD analysis project Ga0233365, IMG submission 191535) | Fecal eukaryotic communites from dung pellets of Tule Elk in California, USA - Elk Dung C36 | ecosystem: Host-associated > Mammals > Digestive system > Large intestine > Fecal...
AGAACATCGAGTTCTTTTCACGCGATGACAGTCGCGTTGGCGCAAGCCTTTCGTTTGACGGAGAGCTGAAGGACGGTGGATGGCATCATAGTGGATTAAGTTCCAAAGGTGATAAAATTTATGAAGTATGGGGGCGCAGTAAATAAAGTCGGTTCCATAACACACCTATCAGACTGAAGATAACCACTGCGGCGGCTCCGATGACATTGAGCCACAGAAAGGCGATCACTTCCAGTTTATAAATCAGGATAACCGAGAGCTCGGCCAGGACCCCGGATATAAAAACGTTGGTTCCCCGGGCTTTCTTAAAATAAAAGGCCACCAGAAAGATTCCGAGAATAGGTCCATAAAATAACGATCCCAGCACATTCACCGCTTCGATGAGTGAGCCCATCTGAGTGGCAAACATGGCTACGCCGATTGAAAAGATCGCCCACACCAGCGTATGAAGCCGGCTGTAAACCAACTGTTTCTGGTCGTCGTGCTCGCCCCTGTAAAAACTTAGCTGGATGTCTTTATAGGAAGAGGACGCGAGTGAATTAAGGGCGGCCGATATGGATCCCCAGGAGGCCAGGAAAATTACGGCGAAAAGCATTCCGATCATCCCTGGCGGGAGAATGTTTTGTACGAAATAGAGGAAAATATAATTCGTGTCGGTTTTTTCAATGCTGATGCCCGTCTCATTGATCGTGGTTTCCACCTCCGCGTGCAGGTCCTTAATCTGCTTTTGCACCGCCTTGTATTCGGCTACAGTTTGATCGAGCTCAGCGGAATTCGCATCGCGTTGATCGAGTATCTTTTTTGAAATACTGATTTGTGTTTCCTGAAGAAGTGTATGTTTTTTATTAAAGCCCGAAGCCAGCTCGGGATGTTTTTGTTCCAGCAACTCGTACGAGCGTTCATTGAAGTAGACTGGTGCTGGTTTTAGGGCGAAGAAAGCGAACAACAAGGCACCGATCAGCAGTATCGCAAACTGCATCGGAATTTTAACCAGTCCGTTTAGTAGCAAACCGACCCTTCCGGTACGGGTGTTACGCGCTGAAATATAACGACCCACCTGGCTTTGGTCAGTTCCAAAGTAGGATAGGGCCAGGAAGAAACCTCCGATGATGCCGCTCCAGATATTGTACTTATCGTCCCAATCGAAATCGGTTGTAATTACATTCAACTTGCCGGATTTTCCAGCAATAAAAAGGGCATCGCTAAAGGTTGCTTGATTAGGCAGGTTTTGAATCAGCAGGTAGCCTGCAAATCCCATTGTTCCCAAAATAATCAGGAATTGTAGTTTCTGGGTATGGGCGATGGCCTTGGCTCCTCCCGAGTAGGTATAAAGCAGGAGGAGACCGCCTGTCAGTATATTGGTCATATAAATATTCCAACCCAGGATGGTGGAAAGGATGATGCTGGGTGCATAAATACTGATGCCGGTAGACAAGCCCCTCGAAAGCAGAAAAAGGAAGGAGGTGAGCACCCTCGTTTTTTTATCGAACCGGTTTTCAAGGTATTCGTATGCGGTGTATACTTTTAGTCGCTGAAAGATGGGAATAAAGGTAACGGCTATAACAATCATAGCCAGCGGAAGTCCGAAATAGTATTGCACAAAGCGCATTCCATCGGTATAGGCCTGTCCTGGCGCTGATAGAAAGGTGATGGCGCTCGCCTGTGTAGCCATAATGCCCAATAATACAATATACCAGGGCAGTTCCTGGTTGGCAAGTAGATAGGAACGTGCGTCTTTTTGTCCGCGGCCTTTGTACATGCCGTAAATCAATATAGCAATCAGGGTAATAAAAAGTACGGTCCAGTCGGTCAGGCTCATTCCCAATATTTTGTGAAGTAGTAATAAGCAATTATTTGCAGCAGCAGGGCAAGCAATAACAGTAGATACCAGAGTTTGAAAGAATCCCTTTTCATTGATTTCCGGTTTTTTCCTCCGGCGCTTTGCCTACGGAGAGCATATTAAAAAACAGGCGCGCTGCGCCTTCATGCCCTGCCGGCAACTGGCGGAAGAAAGACAGGGACGTATAGATAAAACGTCCTTTTCCGAATGCAGCATACAGCGTAGATCCTTGCAAGGATGCCTCACCGGTGTCGTTCATTTCAAACAGAGGGGTATAACGCTTATCCCAATCGCTCACAAAGTAAAGCCCCTTTTCCTGAACCCATCCTTCGAAGTCGGAAGGCTGTATCTTGTTCGGGAAGTTTAGTAAGGGGTGCTCCGGAGCTAAAAAGCGCACCCTGGCATCTTCCTCCGTGACACGGTCGCGACCGATGCTGAAGGGGTAAGGCCCTATTTCGGTTGTGGACATATCCTGAAGCGTATTGAATTGCATGAGCAGCGTTCCTCCATTCTTAACATACTGATGCAGAACCGGCATCCATAGGCGCATTCTCTTTTCGGCATTGATGGCACGGATACCGGTAATGATCGCATCGTATTGTGCGAGCCGGCCTGCAGAAACTAAATCACTTTCCTGAAGCACAACTACCTCCAGGCCGGCAACTTTTAGAAAGGTAGGTATGAAATCTCCTGCGCCCTGGATATAGCCCACCTTTCTGGCAGTAACCTGAATATCGGCACCGATGATTCGCGCTTCTGCCGGGTTGTAATAGCTAAGCGTGGGAAGATGGGGATAGCGGATGAGCGTCTGATAGCGGTTGTATTCTTGTCCTCCGACGCGAAGCACGGCCCTGATTTCTTGCAGGTCGTTTTGGTCCAGCCTTATCTGAAAGGTCGTATCGGAATTTGCCGGAAGGTGAATGGAATTAATGGATGCGACGGAGCTACCGCCGCGCAGGATGTGCAGTTCTCCCTTGCTAACTTCCTTTCGGTTTTGGAGACGCACACCGACCTTGAGCATTGAATCATTTCTCCGAACATATAGTTCTTGCTGAAAGCGCAAATTTACAGGTGGAACAATGCGCAAGGCCTCTACAATATCGCCTTTTATGGGGTCTAGCTTTTTGAACGAAAGTGGAAGTTTAAGCGGGATGATCTGATCCGCCATTCGCAGCTTTACGTGAACGAAAAGTGAATTCGGTGCTTCGGGCAGGCCAATCAGGGAGTCAGCGCTCACCAGATATTGGAAGGGATTCGATTGTGGTTCTTTCAGCCAGTATGGCTCGGTTACCTCCGCGTCGTCAGGAAGGACGATGCGCGCTGATATGCTGCTTACAATGTCGTTTTGCAGTGATTGAGCGCCACTGATTGTGGAGCCGAAAGCTGTCAGGTCGACAACTTCGATTGGAATGGAAGAGCGGCTGATCAGGTTGATTTGGAAGTCGACCGCTTCGCCGGCCAGGGCTTCCTCCTGGTTGCTTATCGCTTCGCCCATGAATCCGCTGGCACTGAGGATAATCCGGTCGATCGCCTGCAGTTTCTCGCGCCGGTGAAGCGTATCGTTTACGGAAGTCAGCAGTTTTCTAACGCGGATTAAGTCGGATAGACTTTTTCCGGGATTCGTGAAATCGAAATTTGTCAGTAGCTGATCGATCGCCTTATCAATTTCAGGATCTCCAATTGCGCTCCAGTTCATGGCAATACCGTCAAACAGACTCTCTCGCATAGGTTCGCCCAGAACGTGCTCGAAGTACTCCATAGAAAGCCCGGCTCGTGACGGAGTTCCGGCCCCCTGGCTTTGGTGACGGCTCCGGCTTATCCCTGCTAACTCACCGTAGCCCATACCCCGCAAAGGGTCGTACTGGCCGGTTGGTACCCTGAATTGGTCGTCGCGCGTCGTATTGACAGTGCCGAAGCGAAAGGTATTCCAAAGCAGCCTGCGGGGAGCCCAGGGTTCATCGCTAACCGCCAGGAAAGCCTTTTCAGCGATAACGGCTGAGGCTGCATGCTGACCGTGCCCCGCTGCTGCAGTAGGCGGGAAGCGTGTAATGATAATATCTGGGCGAAATTCCCGGATCACTTTGATAACGTCGGCCGTAATACTGTCGGCATCCCATTGCCCGAAGGTGTCGTCCGTATTCTTAGAAAAACCGAAGTCGACTGCGCGACTGAAATATTGGGTTGCGCCATCGAGTTTCCGTGCTTCGAGCAGTTCATAAGTTCGTATCAGTCCCAAGGAGGCGCCTTGTTCGCTTCCAATGAGATTCTGTCCGCCATCGCCACGGGTCAGCGAAAGGTAGGCTGTGTGGATGTGTTCCTGATTGACAAGCCAGGAGAGAAGTGCGGTATTTTCATCGTCGGGATGAGCTGCCAGGTAAAGAACCTTTGGAAGTTTTTTGAGCGCTTTGATTTGGTGATACATGTCAGACGAGGGGTCTGGGCGAAGCTGCTGAGGAAAGGCGGTATGAAATGAAAGAAGTAAGGAAATCGTCAGAAGAATGTACTTAACCATGCTTGTCTGCCATTCAGGCAATCGATTGTGTAAATTGAGCAATCGTTTGCGTTAAAAAATATTTCAAAAAAGATTTGGAAATCGTCATACTTAGTGTTACTTTTACACTATCAAAAAAGCAACGCTGTTTTTGGTTTATTTAATGTCTTTTCATAATTAGGTTTATAATTGGTTAGATAAAAGCCCCTGCCCCACAGGGGCTTTATCTTTTGCATTAATTTTGCTGATGATAATCTGGATTGCCCGATTATAGTTTTGCGACGATATCAAGCGAAAGGGGTTTTACGTCAGACCGAAACCGATGTATCAGTTTTCCGTTTTCGTCTATCAGAAACTTTTCAAAGTTCCATTTAATCTCGCCGGTGAAGTTCGGGTTTGCTACGTGGGTAAGGTAATCGAATAGCGGATTGATGTCTTCGCCCTTGACGCTTACCTTTTCGGTGAGCGGAAAAGTGACTCCAAAGTTTTTTTCGCAGAAGGCTTTGATGTCTTCATTGTCGCCTGGTTCCTGATCACCGAAATTATTCGCAGGGACGCCAATCACGACCAGCTTATCTTTATATTTTTTAGAAAGTTCTTCAAGCTCTTTATATTGAGGAGTAAAGCCACATTTGGATGCAGTATTTACAATCAAAATTTTCTTCCCTTTGTAGTCGGCCAGATCAATTGGCGCTCCCTCAATGCTATTGATTTTAAACTGATAGATGTTTTCGGGAGAGGCGCCCATCATCAGACTGAAAAGGATCATAAGTGTTTTCATAATGGTTCGTTCAAAGTTTAAATAATAATATTTCTTTCCTGACTTTCCCGCTCCACGACATAGGCATAGAGGTCCTGAATCGGCTGCCGGATAATCTTACCTACCTTGATGCCGTTATTCTCGCATACGGCATACAGAGGTTTACTGTAAAAATAAGCGATCGAGCCCACAAAATGGCAAATATGTTCCTGAAAATCAGGGTAACTGAAAATATTTGTTTTCACAAACTCATCGAAGCCGTTATAGAGCAGGCTGGTGATGTACGGGTGTTCGGAGTGGTCCGACATAAAGGGGGCGAAGGAGGCGAGGTAAGTATTCGGATGGGCTTCCTGATAAACATGCCGGATAACGTTCTCTCTAGTCACGTCGTGGCGCGCACCAAAATCATCACTGAGTTCCGGGGGTAATAACCCGTAGAGGTAGTCGGTAAGTAATTTCTTTCCGAACCACGCACCCGATCCCAGGTCGCCCAGGATAAAACCAGTGCCGTGCTTGCTGGGCTGCACAGTTTCACCATCGAAAAAAGAAATATTGGAACCGGTACCCATGGTACAAATGATTCCCGGTTTGTCGCCGCAGGTTGCATAGGTAGATCCAATCAGATCGGTATCGACCGAAACAAAGGCATTTTTGAAGACCGCTGAAACGGCGTTTGATACTATCTCCCGACGGTCGGGAGAAGTGCATCCGCTGCCAAAAAAATAGATTTCTGTGGCTTCTTCGATATAGGGTTTGATAGGTTTGAAATGCTGGATGATGCGTACGATCTCTTTCTCGGGGGTGAAAAAAGGATTGATTCCGGCGGTCCGAAACGTTAGAGGCTGGCCGTTCGCCGGAGTAAACATCCAGTCGGACTTATAAGATCCGCTATCAACAACTATAATCATATCTTTATCAAATCGGTTTTACGCAGTTTCAAAAATACGGATTAATTTTAAGAATAATTTTCCCCCTAATAAAAGTAATTTATCTAAGTTTGAGCTTACTTACCCCTATTTCTGCTAAAAAAAGACAATGAATATGAATAAAAAAAACTGTTTCACCCTATTATTAATCAGTATCATGACTTCCATATCGATGGCTAAAGCCCAGGAAAAAGTATCCTTTGAACTATCCTTTAAAGAGCCTCAGGCTCATTATGTAGAAGTCAGGATGGAACTGAATGGTTTGAAAAAAGATTATGTCGACTTAAAAATGCCGGTCTGGTCGCCCGGATCGTACCTGATCCGCGAATATCCAAAAAACGTTGAGGATTTCAGCGCAGATTCCGGTGATAAGTCGCTTGTGTCGGAGAAGGTGAGCAAGAATACCTGGCGTGTTTATACAGAAGGAGCTTCTAATGTGGTGGTAAATTACCGGGTGTATGGTTTTGAAATTTCTGTTCGGACCAGCATGATTGACGAAAGCCATGCCTTCCTGTCGCCAACGGGAACCTTTATGTATGTCGACGGGATGCTTGATCTGCCGGCCGAGGTAAGCGTAATTCCTCACACCCGTTGGTCAAAAGTATCAACCGGTCTGGAACCGGTTGCTGGTAAGAAAAATACATTCTACGCAGCAGATTTTGATATCCTGTTTGATGCTCCCATTGAAGTGGGGAATCAGGAAATCTTTGAATTCACCGCCGCCGGTGTGAAGCACGAAGTGGCAATGGTGGGTTATGCTGATTACGACCAGGAATTACTTAAGCGTGATATGGCTCGAATCGTGGAGGAACAGACCCGCATGTTTGAAGTCAATCCGAATAAACGTTACGTGTTTATTATCCATCACTATGCAGCGGGGGGCGGCGGACTGGAGCATCTGAACTCGACGGTGTTGGGAGTTTCCCGCAACGCTTATAAGAGCTTCGGCGGTTACCTGGGTTTTCTTGGATTGGTGGCGCATGAGTACTTTCATGTATGGAACGTAAAACGTTTGCGTCCGGAGGCTTTAGGGCCTTTCAACTACGATGAGGAGAATTATACCACGAATCTTTGGGTTTCTGAAGGTTTTACGGCCTACTACGATAATCTCACCCTTCGGCGCACCGGATTCACGGATGAGACGTCTTACCTGAAACTGATCGCGAACGATATTGAGACGGTTGAGAACCGCCCCGGTAACCTGGTTCAGCCACTGAGTCTGTCGAGCTTCGATGCCTGGATCAAACAGTATCGTCCGGACGAAAATTCGGCGAATACGACGATCTCATACTACAATAAGGGGGCGCTGATCGGAATGTTACTCGATTTGAAAACGCTGCATGCTACCAAAGGGCAAAAGCGTCTTGACGATATTCTTCGGGCAATGTACAATCAGTTTTATGTGAAGGAGAACCGCGGCTTCAAGGATGCAGAATTTAAGGCCATGGCTGAAAAAGTTTCCGGCGTTTCGATGGATGATATTTATGAGTATGTTAATCAGGCCAAGCCGATCGATTACAACGCTTATCTGAATTTTGCGGGCTACGAGCTGGTTGACCAGCTTGAAGGTGCATCCATTCCCGATTTTGGGGTCAGATTGTCGGACAATAAGGTGATGGCTGTAAGCCGTGGAAGCGGTGCCTGGAATGGGGGCATTAATGTGAACGACGAGTTGATTGCTGTGAACGGATTCCGTATTGATCAGGCAGGAAGGGAACTGGACAGGATTTTAGCTCAGTCGAAAGTGGGAGAGGAACTCAATGTTTTGCTATCCCGCGATGGAATCATACGCGAAGTGAAGGTGACCTTGCCCCGTTCAAGCCGAGGCGACTACGTGATCCAGCCGCTTCCAAATGCCAGTGCAGAGCAGCTCGCGCTGCGTAAAGTATGGCTTTCGTTGGACTAGGCCGAAAGATACAGACATAAAAAAAGGCGGATCATTTTACGATCCGCCTTTTTTTTTATGGTTTATGGTGCTTAGAAAGCGAAACGGATGGATAATCCGAAGCCTTCCGCATCAAAACCCGTATCAGGAGTTAACTCAAGAGCAGGCTTCCAGTCGAGCGATATATTGATAGGGGCTCCGTTGAATTTGTAATCGAGACCCAATACGCCGTCAAGACTAAGAGCTACGTCCGACTGATCGTGGCGTTTATCTTCCCACACACCGATTCCAGCACCACCACCGTAGTACCAGGTCAATCCCTCAGCGTTGCGGATCGGATTGTGGATTTCATACAGACCCACTAAACGGAAAGTAGAGTACTCGTTCTTTTTGCTTCTGAAGTTCACAATAAAGTCGATCGCGTCAGTGCTGTTCACAAAGTGCTTGAACGTAATGCCATTAGCAACACCGAACCGTCCGCCTATGGCATTACGGTAGTCACTTCCCAAAGCTTGTGCTTTTGCTTCCTGCTGAAACAGGCCGAAAAAGCCTGTCATTAATGCTAGTAAAAATAATTTTCTCATGTTTGAATGTTTGATTATCGCATACGTAACCAATTTTAATGCCAAGCAGGCTCGAAGCTGGAGGATTATTGATTTCAGACAAACATTTATAAAGGCTCTCGTCGGGATTGTATAAATAAATGCTTAAATTGGGACTATCTGATCAACCTACACAGCCTGATATATATGAAGGAGATAAAACGAGTATTCGACCTGCTAGATAACTACGAAAGAAATTTTTCAAAAAAAGTAATGGTTGCAGGAAAATTTTCCGGTGAATGGAAAAGTTATAGTACGGAAGAGTTCATCACGATTGTAAATGATTTCAGCCGCGCCCTGGTTCATCAGGGTGTTCAGAAAAACGACAAGGTTGCCCTGATGTCGGCGAACCGACCTGAATGGAATTTCTGCGATTTTGCGACCATGCAAGTGGGCGCCGCCGTAGTTCCCTTATACCCTACTTTATCAGTAACCGATCTGAAGCATATATTGGATGATGCGGGCGTGAAGCTTATTTTTGTATCAACCGATGAACTTTATCAAAAATTGCAGACAGCCCTGGCCGGATCGGATAGTGAAATTACCATTATATCTTTTGAGAAAATTAAGGGTGCGGAATACTGGCTTGATTTCCTCGAACGCGGAAAGTTAAGAGGAATCAATCTGGACGACTATCGTCGGGCGGTTGGAGAGGACGACCTGCTAACCCTTATCTATACGTCGGGTACCACGGGAAAGCCAAAAGGTGTATGCCTGACCCATAAAAATTTAATAAGCAACGTCATGGCTTCGAAGACGCTCTTTCCTGACGACTATAAAACGGCGGTAAGTTTTCTTCCGCTGTCTCATGTATTTGAACGGATGGTGGTCTATATGTATTTCTCTCTGGGCATTTCGGTTTATTACGCGGAGAGTATGGATACCATTATCCAGGATATCAACGAGGTTAAACCCAACGGATTCACAACGGTTCCGCGTGTTCTGGAGAAGGTTTATGATAAAATTGTAGCGAAAGGCAAGGCACTGACCGGCATTAAGAGGGCTATCTTTTTCTGGGCGCTTAACCTGGGTTTGCAGTACCAGGAGCCGGCAAAGAATGGATTCGTGTATAATGCACAACTGAGCCTTGCCCGCAAGCTGGTCTTTAAAAAGTGGCGTGAGGCGTTGGGAGGGAATGTAGTGGCATTGATTTCGGGAGGCGCAGCTTTACAAGAGCGGCTTGCCCGTGTATTTTGGGCTGCAGAAATTCCGGTACTGGAAGGCTACGGACTCACAGAGACCTCGCCCGTCATAGCAGTAAACGGCTTGAAAGATGATGAAATACGGTTCGGAACAGTGGGGAGGGTGCTTCCCAACCTGGAGGCACGAATAGCCGGGGACGGCGAAATATTGGTGAAGGGCCCGAGTGTTTTTAGTTCCTACTATCATAATGAGGAAGCTACTCAGCAGGTGCTCGACCCCGACGGTTTCCTGCATACAGGCGATATTGGGGAATTGAGCAGGGACGGTTTTCTCAAAATAACCGACCGTAAAAAAGAGATGTTCAAAACCTCGGGAGGCAAGTTTGTGGCTCCGCAGGTGCTGGAAAATAAGTATATGGAGTCTGTCCTGATCGCCCAGGTAATGGTAATTGGTGAGGGACGGCGCTTCCCTTCGGCTTTGGTTGTTCCGGCATTCGAAGAACTGAAAGCCTGGTGCGCCTCTAAAAATATCGAGTGGACCAACAATGAAGAGATGGTTCAGCACGAAGCAGTTATCGAAAAGTACGAACGTGAGGTAGAGCGGCTGAATGCCGGATTCGGCCACTGGGAGCAAGTGAAAAAAATTGTTCTGCTTCCCAGGGAATGGACGATCGACGCCAGCGAACTAACCCCTAAGCTTAGCTTGAAGCGCAAAGTAATACTACAGAACCATCAGGAACAGATTGAGAGGCTCTATGAGGAAGCGGGCTAGGGCGTTACTTTCCCTTCCTCCGCGGGTGGATTTCTCCGCGCACTCAAGAGAAGCACCATGGAGCCTAAGAGGGCCGAAAGGAGCGAACCAATCAGGATGGAGAACTTAGCTTCTGCCATTAGTATTTCTGAATTCGGGAAAGATAAAAGGGAAATAAAGATGGACATCGTAAAACCGATACCTGCAATCATTCCTACCCCAAGCAGGTGAACCCATGTCGACCTTTCCGGCATTTTACTAAGTCCGACCTTCACAGCTATCCATGAAAACAGAAAGATACCAACGGGCTTTCCGATCACAAGGCCTAAAATAATCCCCAGTCCGAGGGGCGTGAGCAATCCTTCAATCATTCCGTCTACGAAAGTAATGTTGGTGTTCGCCAACGCAAAAACGGGTATAATGAGAAAGTTTACGGGGTTAACCAGCATATGCTCGAGCTTTTCGAGGGGAGATTCCTGATCGTCTTCGGTTGTGGGAATGGTAAAGGCCGTGATAACCCCGGCGATGGTAGCGTGGATGCCCGAATGGTGGATAAAATACCATATGAAAGCTCCGGGGATCAGATAGAACGCAAGATTTTTGATGCCCAGTCGGTTAAATGCAACAAGTAGCAATACAAAGCCGCCGGCATATAGCAGGTAGGTATATTCGAGCGATTTGGAGTAGAAAATTGCAATCACCAGGATGGCCATCAGGTCATCGACGATGGCCAGAGCGGCAAGAAATATTTTGAGCGACGCAGGTACATTTTTACCCAGCATGGTGATGATGGCAACTGCGAACGCAATGTCGGTTGCCATGGGAATCGCCCATCCTGCATCTGTGGGTAAACCCGAGTTGAGAGAATGATAAATTGCAGCGGGCGCAATGACTCCGCCTAAGGCAGCCAGGATAGGAAGAGAGGCCTGCTTTAAAGATGCTAATTCGCCCTCGATGAGTTCGCGCTTAATTTCCAGCCCGACCATCAGAAAGAAAATGGCCATCAGTCCATCGTTGATCCAGGCAGAAATACTGTATTCCAGGTCTATACTCTCGGTTTTGAAACCGACTACATAATTTAGAAGTGCTGCAAAGTGAGGACCAAGACTGGTATTGGCGACGATCATCGAAATAATCACACAAAAGATTAAGATAATACCGCCAGAAGTTTGTGATTGTATGAACTTTCGAAAGCTCTTTAAATTGATTAGTTTCGACATGGGACAAAAATAGAAATTTCGGGTTTTATTCGATTAATTTCTTGATATTTTCCATTTCTCCGAAAATGACGAGAAGGTCGCCCGCCTCTAAGCGTGTACTTGAAGTGGCAATGCCGGAAGCTTCCTTGATATGTCGGACCTGCCCTTTCTCGGATACTTCGTGCGACTTTATGGTTGTCAGTACAATGATCTTATACTGGTTGGTCAGGTCGGCTTCAACCAGGGTTTTACCAATATAAGGTTCAGGTACTTTGATTTCAATTATGCTGTACTTTTCCGATACCTTAAAAGAATCCACGATATTCAGATTCACTAGTCGTACCGCCAGTCGCTCCGCCGATTCCTCTTCGGGCATAATAAATTCTTCGATCTTCATTGCTTCTAATACGGTCTTCTGTAAATCGGACACCGAGCGGGCAATGATCCGTTTGATATTAAATTGGGTCAGCACGGCAGTAGCCATGATGGACGCAGCCTCGTCTTCTCCAATGGCGACGATTACTGCGTTGGCATCCTTGAGTGGGAGCGACGCCACGGCTTCGCGATCTGTTGCATTCAGGCAGACGGTATGCGTGATCTTGTCTTTGAACTGTTCAACTTTTCTCATGTTATTGTCGGCGCCGATAACTTCGTGGCCCAACTCTGTAAGGCGGATGGCGAGTGACTTGCCAAAATGGCCGAGTCCGAATACAATGAATTTCATACGATGAAGATAGCTTTCATGATTGATATTATAATAGAACGGTGTCGGATGGATACTTGTAAGCTCTTTGCTTCGTGTTTCTGACAAAAGCAATTAGTAAGGTGAGAGCCCCGATTCTTCCCACAAACATAGCAAAAACCAGTATGATTCGTCCGCCCTGCGACATTTCAGGCGTAATACCAAGACTAAGTCCTGCAATGGCAAAAGCCGACATACTTTCAAAAAACAAGGCACGAAAATCTTTTTCTCCATCGGTGATCAGGAGCAGGAAAAAGATGATGCCGACAAAGATGATAGAAAGCATAATGACTCCCAGGGCGCGGATACTGGTGTCTTTCGTTATGCGTCGTTTGAATAGCTCAAGATTCTCCATTCCCCGCGCAATACTGTAGATATTGAGAAATGCAATGGCAAAGGTGGTGTTTTTAATACCGCCGCCATTCGACCCGGGAGACGCACCGATCCACATTAGAAAGAGAAGAATGAGAATCGAAGGTGATGCCATGCTTTGAATATTGACGGTAGAGAAACCCGCTGAACGAGGGGTGACGGCAAGGAAGAAGGACGATACTAATTTGCCCCACAGGCTTTCGTGTTCCTGTAAGCTGCGGTGGTATTCTAACAGAAAAAATATAAGCGTGGAGCTGCTGAGTAGGATGAGGGTAGTGTAAATGATGATTTGCGAGGTGAACTGGAGATCCCGCGCGCGGTATTTCTGCTCTTCGTCGAAGCGTACTTTTCGGTAGAGGCTGATAATCCTTCGTTTGACAAAGGCATAGGTATTCATCAGGATATGATAACCAAGCCCTCCAAAGATGATAAGAACAGCGAAAATCAGGTGAATATTGTAGTTGAACCGAAGGCCGGAGTGGTAGAGTCCATCCGGGATGGTGGAAAAGCCGGCGTTGCAGAAAGCGGAAACGGCATGGAATACCGAAAAATACAGTTCCTCGCTAAGCGAACTGAAGAAGTTGGGTGGAAGGTTTACAAAGATCAGGATTGCTCCGGCAGCTTCGAATAGCAGGGTGATGAACACAATCTTGGAAAGTGTTTTGATGACCGAGCCGATTTTTTCTTCGCTCAGGAGCTCGGTGTACATGAGTTGATTTTTATAAGAAAAGCCCCCGGTAAAGAAGTAGCCGAAAAAGCCTGTGAAGGTCATAATCCCAAGCCCTCCCAACTGGATAAGCACCAGTATAACGGATTGGCCGAACGTCGAAAATTTGGTCGAAACGTCGAAGAGGGTAAGTCCGGTGACACAAACAGCACTCGTTGCAGTGAAGAGGGCATCAACGAAATTTAATCTGCCGTCGGTAGTTGAATTAGGCAGAATTAACAGGAGGGTGCCAAGTAAAATCAATACAATAAAACTAAGGACGAATAGAATAGTGGGATTGAAATAGAATTCGTCGAAAAAGAGACTGATCTTGGAAATTGAAATCACAAGCGTGGCAAAGAGGCCGATGTAGATCCATTCCATCTGTGTGAACTCGAAATAGTAAAAGGAAATGACAAAGGCATGCGCTGAAATAATGAACAAAAAGTAGGCAGTAAGCAGGAATTCTGCATACTGGCCAACTTTATATTTTCGATAGCAGCGTAAACTTGCTATGCCTCGGAAGAAGTGAAGTACACCCAGGGCATAAAAGCAATATCGCAGCATTTGATCCAGCCACACGATTGATTCGGCATTCGTATTATACCCCAGGTTGAATATAATGGCTGCCGAACAAAGCAGGCTTATATACAGGCTGAACTGATCTGTTCGACGGAGAAACGCGAGAATCTGGTCAGCTTGTTTTTTAATCATAGTTCGAAATGCAGTTATCGGGTTTTCGTCGCTCTTTCGCCCCGCTTAAGGGCTATGCGGGTTTTGTAATTGAACCAACGCTCCTTGAAAAGTCTGCGCATGGTGTTGTCGAAGTGTCGGGTAATGACCAGGTTCCGGAAGCCGCGCCATTTATTAAGGGAATTGGTGGGAAGAGCACGCACGCTGATGGAAAAACCTTCCGTTACATATTGAATGTAGTGCCAGTAGCCAGAAGGCATAAACAGTGTTTCTCCGGGATTGATCTCCGCTTCCATACCCTGGATAAATTTCATGGCGGGGTATTGTTCGTAGTCGGGCTCCTTCAAATTAACCATGCCGTGGAAATTGAATGGAATTTTATAAAGATTGGGGGATTGGCTTAATGGAAAGAGCCAAATCCGTTTTTTCCCCTTGAATTGAGAAATAAAAACATGCGACATATCAATATCGTAGTGGTTACGGGTGCTTGAGCCCTCTCCTCCAAAAAAAAGATAGGGCAGCCATTTCAGAACTTTCCCGCCAGTGACGTCGTTGTAAATGATGTCTTTATTGAGCTCCGGTTTCAGTTTTAAAAGGTTGAACAGAAATATCCTCAAATCCGTGGGTTGCCTTTCTATCAGGTCAAGGTATTCCGAAAATTTCATCTTGGCGACCGGGGCGCTGGCCACTCGGTCGCGTGATTCTTCTTCTTTACCGAAGAGGGAAATAACCTGGTCGCCCGTAATCTCTTTAAAATATGCGTACGACCACCGGTGCAAAGCAGGACTATCCTTATCGATGAAGTCGGTTAAAATGACCGGCTTCCCGGGTTTCAGATAGGTCGCTACAAAATCTTCACTGCTGATTCCTGAGACTCTTTCAACTTTTTCTAATTGCACAGCCTTTTCCTTTATGATGTTCTATACAAAAATAGTCAATCCGCTTCACTAATAGCCAAAGGATTATTTAATAAAAAACGTTAAATTACTTGCATCCTAACTTTTGATAGCTTAAATTTGATATGCAAGCATAGTAAATCAGAAAAGCATGCATCGTAAAATGAGAAAACCGGACACCATCGATTATTTTTTAAAAACGGCCTGGCAATCGGTTGCCAATTCCTATAATCACGCTGCTTCTAAAGTGGGGCTTACGCAGGCGTCAGGTTATGTGCTGATCAATATCAGGAAGGAAGGTACAGCCGTTTCGCAGATCGCCAGTCTGCTGGGAGTTCGCTCTACCAGTCTCTCGCGGATGCTGAGCGCCATGGAGTCGCAAGGATATATCTACCGGCAGGCAAGTCCCCAAGACAAGCGATCTGTCAAAGTATTCTTGACCCCACTGGGGTTGGAGAAGCGGGAATTGGCTAAAACAATCGTTCGGGATTTTAATGAGTATCTAACCTCAGAAATGTCCGAGTCGGAAAGAATGCGGCTCGAGAGTTCTCTGGTTAAAGTGAATCAGTTGGCCCAAAAATATTTGCAGGAGAAAATCAGAAGTAACGCTGAATCAAAAATTTAAAAAATGAAAAGAAGGATTAGAAAAGTAGCAGTGCTTGGCTCAGGGGTGATGGGCTCCAGGATTGCCTGCCATTTTGCCAATATTGGAGTGGAGGTTTTGCTCCTGGATATCGTTCCCCGTGAGCTGCTTCCGGCTGAAGAAAAAAAAGGTTTAACATTGGAACACCCGTCGGTGCGTAACCGGATTGCGGAGGAGCACCTGAAGGCGGTTGTGCAGTCGAATCCCTCGCCTGTCTTCAGTAAATCGGTACTACGGCTCATTCAGACAGGCAATTTCGACGACCATATGGAGCGAATTTCGGAGGCAGACTGGGTAATCGAGGTCGTGGTAGAGAGGCTTGATATCAAAAAGCAGATTTTTGATCGGGTAGAACAATATCGCAAGGCCGGAACCTTGGTAAGCTCAAACACCTCGGGTATTCCCATTCATTTGATGGCCGAAGGGCGTTCAGATGATTTTTGCACGAATTTTTGCGGGACTCATTTCTTTAATCCTCCCCGTTACCTGCGATTGCTAGAGATCATTCCTGGCCCTGACACCAAGCCCGAAGTCCTTGATTTTCTGATGCGGTATGGCGACCGTTTTCTGGGTAAGACGACGGTGCTTTGTAAAGACACCCCGGCCTTTATCGGGAATCGCATAGGGGTTTATGCAATGTTGACCGTTACACATTTGGTGACCCAGCTCGATTTGACCGTGGAAGAGATTGACCGGTTTACAGGACCGGTTTTGGGAAGGCCCAAATCGGCAACCTTCCGGACGGCCGATGTGGTGGGCCTCGATACACTGGTGAACGTAGCAAACGGCCTTCGTGAAAATGCCAGGGAGGACGAGTCGAGGGAGGTATTTGCATTGCCTCCTTACTTACAAAAAATGGTAGACAATAAGTGGTTCGGTGAGAAATCAGGCCAGGGTTTTTATAAAAAGACGAAGGACGATAGTGGAACGACTGAAATACTTGCACTCGATTTAAAGTCGCTCGAGTACCGTAAGCAGGAGAAAGCGAAATCGTCGACCATCGACGCGGCCAAGTCTGTGGAGGATCTCAGAAAGCGGATGAAAGTATTTGAAGAAGGGAGCGACAAGGCTGGACGTTTATTCCGCGCGGCACATTATCCTTTGTTTGAGTATGTATCTCGGCGCATTCCTGAAATCTCGAATGAACTGTACCGGATTGACGATGCATTGCGGGCTGGCTTTGGCTGGGAGCTCGGACCTTTTGAAATATGGGATGCGCTGGGGGTGCGGCAAACGGTTGAAAAAATTGAGTCGGCTGAGCAACTGGTTCCCGGACAGCAGGGCAAGGTTGCTGGTTGGGTGTATGAAATGCTGGAGCATGGCATAGAGAGTTTTTACCGTACGCAAGATGGATTAAGAGAGTACTATGATATTGTCTCAAAATCGTATCAGCCGGTTCCGGGAGCAGCGGAGATAATTGTGCTTGATAGGATCCGTCAAAACAGGACGGTTTGGAAAAATAGTGGGGTGAGCGTGATCGATTTGGGCGATGGGATACTGAACGCAGAGATCCATTCAAAGATGAATACGATCGGAGGAGATGTAATCCAGGGGATCAATAAGGCGATCGATCTGGCGGAAAAAGATTATCGCGGCCTTGTTATCGCAAATGACGGAGCGAATTTCTCTGCCGGTGCAAATATAGGGATGATCTTTATGTTGGCTGTAGAACAAGATTTTGATGAACTCAATATGGCCGTTAAGATGTTTCAGGATACCTCTATGCGCCTGCGGTACTCATCCATTCCGGTGGTTGCAGCTCCCTTCAACCTTGCTCTGGGGGGTGGTTGCGAGTTTGCCATGCATGCCGACTTTGTACAGGCTCATGCGGAGACCTATATGGGACTGGTGGAGTTCGGAGTGGGCGTAATTCCGGGAGGGGGAGGATCAAAAGAAATGGCCTTGCGTGCTTCCGATGAGTTTCAGGAGGGGCAGATTGACCAAGCTGTTTTGAAAGATAAGTTTTTGATGGTTGGGCAGGCCAAAGTGTCGACTTCTGCACAAGAGGCCTTTGAGTTAGGTTATTTGCAGGCAGGAAAATTTGGCGTGACGATGAACCGGAGCCGGCTCATTGCAGACGCTAAAGCAAAAGCTATCGAACTTGCTGAAGCTGGCTATACGCAACCAGTGCGCCGGAAAGATATTAAAGTTCTTGGTAAACAAGGTTTGGGAATTGTGTACGCCGGGGCCAACTCGATGTATTCGGGAAATTATATATCGGAGCATGATAAATTTATTTCTGAGAAACTGGGATGGGTGATGTGCGGCGGCGACCTTTCTGAACCAACGTTGGTTTCGGAGCAATACCTGCTCGATTTGGAGAGAAAAGAATTTTTGTCGCTGGTGGCCACTAAAAAATCATTAGAGCGAATCCAGTTGATGTTAACCAAGGGTAAACCTTTAAGAAATTAAATGTATGGAAGCTTATATTGTAGCGGGTTACAGAACCGCAGTAGGAAAGGCGCCCAGGGGAGTTTTTCGTTTCACGCGCGCAGACGATCTGGCATCGGATGTGGTGAGACAACTGGTAGCGTCGGTTCCGAATCTAAATAAGGAAGATATTGACGATGTGATTGTTGGAAATGCAACGCCTGAGGCGGAGCAGGGCCTAAATGTTGGGCGGATGATTTCGCTTATGGGACTGGACACGGATAAGGTTCCGGGAATGACCGTTAACCGGTATTGCGCCTCAGGTTTGGAGACCATCGCGATGGCTACGGCCAAGATACGATCGGGTATGGCCGACGTGATTATCGCCGGTGGAGTGGAGGTTATGTCGGGGATGCCTTTTGGTGGTTGGAAACTGGTTCCTAATGCTCGGGTCGCGAAGGAACATCCTGACTGGTATTGGGGAATGGGGCTCACAGCGGAGGCGGTTGCTAAGGAATTTAACGTGAGTCGTGAGGATCAGGATAAGTTTGCATTTGAATCGCACCAAAAAGCAATCCGGGCGATCGATACTGGTCGGTTTATAGACGATATCGTGCCGATTACGGTAGAGGAAAATTACCTTGAAGAGGGGCGGATACCTAAAAAAAGACAATTTGTAGTTGAAACGGATGAGGGTCCAAGAAAAGATACCAGTTTGGAGCGCCTGGCCGCACTTAAACCGGTGTTTGCTGCGGGTGGTTCAGTCACCGCTGGTAATTCGTCGCAAACATCCGACGGAGCTGCGTTTGTGCTGGTGGTTTCGGAGGCGAAGCTGAAGGAACTCAATCTGACTCCGATCGCGAGACTGGTTAGTTATGCTGTAGCAGGCGTGCCACCTCGGATCATGGGGATCGGGCCGATGGAGGCAATTCCGCTGGCTTTGAAAAAAGCGAATATGAAGGTGGAGGAAATGGCGCTGATAGAGTTGAATGAAGCCTTTGCCTCCCAATCGCTTGCCATTATCCGCCGGGTCGGATTGAATCCGGAATTGGTTAATGTAAATGGCGGTGCTATCGCGATGGGACATCCGTTGGGATGTAGCGGTGCAAAATTATCCGTTCAGCTAATGAATGAACTGAAAAAGCGGAACGACAAATACGGAATGGTCACGATGTGTGTCGGAACAGGCCAAGGAGCAGCTGGGATTTTTGAAATACTTTAGCTTATTATCAATTTGAAATAATGGAAAACGAAATAAAAAACGTGATTAAAGGCGGCGAGTTTGTGATTCGTGAAACTTCCTTTCAGGATGTATTTATTCCCGAAGAGTTTGATGAAGAACAACTCATGATAAAACAGACTTGTGTTGATTTCATTGAAGCAGAGGTAACTCCGAGGCTCGATGCGATTGATGCCCAGGAAGAAGGATTGATGCAGAAGTTGCTCGACAAAGCAGGTGAACTGGGTCTGCTGAGCGTTTCCATCCCGGAAACCTATGGAGGGGTTGGGAAAGATTTTAATACCTCGATGCTGGTTGCGGATGCGGTTGGCTCCGGGCACTCCTTTGCGGTTGCGCTTTCTGCGCATACGGGCATTGGAACGCTCCCCATTCTTTACTATGGGAATGAGAAGCAGAAACAGCGCTATATTCCCAAACTGGCTACTGGAGAGTATAAGGCCGCTTACTGCCTGACTGAACCCAATGCGGGATCGGATGCGAATTCGGGTAAAACCTCTGCTCGCCTGAACGAGCAGGGAACACATTATGTTATTAACGGCCAGAAGATGTGGATTACCAATGGTGGCTTCGCTGATATTTTTATTGTATTTGCAAAGATCGATGACGATAAAAATCTTTCAGCTTTTATCATTGAGCGCGACTTTGGCGGGGTAACCATGAACCCCGAAGAGCATAAGATGGGTATCAAAGGCTCTTCTACCCGCCAGGTGTTCTTTAACGACTGCCTGGTGCCGGTTGAAAACCTCCTTTCGGAGCGGGGTAATGGTTTCAAGATTGCCGTGAATATCCTGAATATTGGTAGAATCAAATTGAGTGCGGCTGCCATCGGTTCATCGCGTAAGGTGATAGATCATGCTGTTAACTATGCCAATGAGCGGGTTCAATTTGGTTTACAGATTTCTAAGTTTGGTGCCGTACGCTATAAAATCGCAGAAATGGCCATCCGTGTATTTGCTGCGGAAAGTGCGGCATACCGGGCCGGCCAGAATATTGATGATGCCTACGAGCAACTCGTGGAAAAAGGTATGGACAGCGGGCAGGCACGATTGAAATCAACGGAACTGTTTGCTATTGAATGTGCCATTACGAAGGTTTGGGGTTCGGAAATGCTCGATTATGTCGTGGATGAGGGTGTGCAGGTGTATGGAGGGATGGGCTTTTCAGCGGATGCTCCGATGGAGCGCGCGTATCGCGACTCGCGAATCAACCGTATTTTTGAGGGAACCAACGAGGTAAACAGGCTGTTGATTATCGATATGCTATTGAAGCGCGCGATGAAAGGCGAACTCGATCTTATGGGACCTGCACAGTCGGTAGCCGGTGAGCTAATGAGCATTCCCGATTTTTCGGAGCCCGGTTCAGCCCCTTTCGCCTATGAAAAAGGAATTCTTAAAAACCTTAAGAAGGTGGGCTTATTGGTTGCCGGAGCGGCCGTTCAGAAACTTATGATGAGCCTTTCGAAGGAGCAGGAGATTCTGATGAATATTGCCGATATCATGGGATATGTGTATCTGGCAGAATCGACCTTACTCAGAGTGGAAAAGCTGATTCATATAAGAGGCGAGGAAGCGGTTAAAGGCCAGGTGGATATGGCGCGCGTCTATCTGCATTCGGCAGTCGACCATGTCTATCTAGCTGGAAAAGAAGCGTTGTATTCTTTTGCTGAGGGTGACGATTTGAAGATGATGCTGATGGGTTTACGACGTTTTACGAAAGTTGAGCCGTTTAATAGCAAAGATGCTCGCCGACGTATCGCTAAACAACTTATCGAGGCAAATAAATACTGCTTCTAGTTTTTTAACTAAACATTTTCGGAAAACCGCTGTAGCTATATCACAGCGGTTTTCGTTTTTAAACGAGTTAGCATTCTTCAACGGCTGTTAAAAAATGTTAATTACGGGATAAAATCAATTAAATAAATAACTTTGTACTTACGAAAATGAAAAACACATTCAAAAGACTCAACTTTCTTGTTCTTAGCCTGGTCGTGGCAATAGGCTTTTCTGCCTGTATGAAAGATGATATTGAGGTATACGACTATCAAAAGTTCCTGGATCTGGAAGCTCCAATACTGGAAGCCTATGTTGAATCTGAGCCCGGACTGGAAGGAGCCGTGAAAGATTCCTCGGGTATATGGTATAAAATCATTGAACCCGGATTGCAGGACACTGTCGATAACCCAGACTATTACCGCTATAATATCAACAACCAAAATGCTATCGAGGCACCGCGTTTACGAGTGAATTACGAAGGTAAACTGGTTACCAGCGGAGTGGTATTTGATGAGGCTGAAATGGAGGCCGGAAAGTATCTTTCTCTAGGAAGAGTAATATCTGGATGGCAGATTGCTTTTTTGCCAAAACAAATCAAAGATAAACAAGGAAATGTACGTAACGTTGGCGGACTGACTGACATTGGACTTCAGAAAGGTGCGAAGATCAGATTTGTGCTTCCTTCACCTTATGGATATCAGAATGTTGCCCAAGGATCCATCCCTGCGAACTCACCTCTCGACTTTTATATTGAAGTACTGGAAGTGAAGCCTCCGGCTGCACCTTCCTTGAATTAATGATTGACTTAACCCACTTTTAATGCGTAAATTTTTAGGCCAACCTTTCCTAGTCGGATTAGCAGCAATCCTTGCTTTTTCATCATGTGAAAAGAAAGAATACCAGACCGTCACAGAACTGGATGAACAAAACATTCAGCAGTATATCCGGCAAAACAACTTAGATGTTGAGCCTTTGGGAACGACCGGGATGTATTATCAAGTACTGGACCAGGGTGACGGAGTAGCACTAGCCTATGATCAGATTGTTCCCCTGGTGTATTCGTTCAAAACGCTGGATGGGAATTACAGCAGTGCCGATACTTTCAATGTGTCGAATCGATATGCAGATTTTTTGGGTTATTTTCCTTACGGCTCAGCCGTAGCGAGTAATAATCCCGGTTCTCCTTTGGATAAAGAAGAGGGTATGAAGGTGGCTTTGAACCAAGCGTTGAAATTTGCGAATGGGAAAATTCGCATTCTTGTACCGTCACGTTTGGCCTACGGGAAAAATGGATCTGGGGATATTGGTTCCAACCAGTCGCTCGACTACACCATCCACGCGATTGATCCGGACCATATGCCTGCGTATGAAGATCAGTCTATCCAGCAATATCTGGACAAAACTGGAACTCCGGCAAGCAGTTTTCTGAAAACGGAGAGCGGAATTTATTATCATATTGCGGAGCCAGGTACTGGTACGCAGATTACTCCTGAAGCAAGTCTTAAAGTAGGTTATACCCTGCGGACTCTGAACGGTAAAATCCTCGAGCAATCACCTACGGATTCTACCACAATGAATCTGGCTACCACCATTAGCGGCTGGAAAGAAATATTGCCTAAAATAAAAGCAGGAGGTAAGGTACGAATGGTTATACCGTCAACACAGGCTTATGGACTGAAAGGAAACGTAAGCAGCACGACCGGTGTGAATAGTATTCCGCCTTTTTCAGCACTCGACTTTGAAGTGAGTGTTAAAAGTGCAGACAACACGATCAACTAAGTACCTGACTTTACAAGCTTTATTATACAATAATAAAAAGGGCCTTATTTTAAGGCCCTTTTTACTGCGTCTTTAAAGGTGAGGCTGCGATGTGGAAACAGGTCATGGATCCTGTTGTCTTCACACAACAAGTCGCCCTGAATATTCTCACTGAAAGCCTTTGCGATCATTTTTGGAAGACCGCTATTCTTTTGAAGCCAGAATGCTGAGAAAAAGGTATTGACAAAGGGGAGTGTGATGATGGTTTTTTTCATGGCAGATATTTCAAGAAACTGATCGATCATCTCCCGGTACGATAGAACTTCGGGTCCGCCGATATCGAAGCATTCATTGAAGGCTGCGGGGTTGAAGGCGATGAAATCGAGGTAGGTAATAGCATCGGTAAGGGCAATGGGCTGGCACTTGCTGCTGGCAAGTTTGGTGTTCGACACGATGGCCAGGTTGCTGGCCATCTTCTTAAAGATCTGCATAAGCAGGGAGTCTTTTCCGACGATATTGCTCGTCCGAACGATGGTGTAGGAAATATAGCTTTCTTGCAGAAGTTTCTTAACATCGTGATTGACGGGAGAGCGTAAAGGCATAACATATACCAGATGAGCGCAATTCACCCGCCGCGCTTTCTTAATATAATTCTGAAGTGAGAGCAGCTCGAGATCCTGATAAATGTCGCCCTGCTCGGCGACATAATAGCTAAAGTAGAAAGCAACGTCAAGATCATCCGGAAAATTTCGTGAGTATTTTTCACGGATGAGATCGCCCCGTATAACCGATAAATTACTGTTTACCTTTGCTTCCCCGAGCAGCAGCGTTTCGCTCCTGACTAAACACGTTACTGAATATCCTTTTTCTAAAAAATATAATGTTAGTTCCTTCCCCAGATAATTATTGATGCCCGTTAAAAGTACATTCATTTTGTAAATATAGTTATGCTGACTATACTACAATCCAAAAAATGTAATGTTTCCATATTTTTTGTCGCCAGACCTGGCTTCTATGTAAATCGATTGTAATAACAACTGCTTATTCGGCCTCTGGTCAATTGCCTTGTCCATTAATTGTTATCTTTGTTAGGTTTAAAGTTTTTTTGATGAATAAAAGAACCATACTCATTTGGTTTAGAAATGATTTAAGGATCAACGATAATGAAATGCTGAGCTTGGCTACCGATAAGTCGGTAACTATGGTTCCGGTATATATATATGACCCGAGAATGTTTGCCGAGACGGGGTATGGGACAAAGAAAACCGGGGTGCTTCGAGCTCGTTTCATACAGGAAAGTGTGCTCGACCTTCAGGCATCTATACGGCAACTGGATGGCGAACTGATTATCCGATATGGGCTGCCGGAAGAGCTTTTGCCGGATCTCGCCGAACGGTATGGGGTAGATGAGGTATACCACCACCGTGAAGTAGCACATGAGGAAACCTTGGTCTCGGCCAGGGTGGAAGCAGCCCTGTGGAAACTAAAACTTAACCTCCGGCATTTTATCGGGCACACGTTATTTCATAAAGAAGATCTTCCTTTCCCCATTAAGGACATTCCGGATGAGTTTAATGTTTTTAAAAAGAAAACTGCCAGGGAGAGTGATATCAGACCTTGCATCAGTTATGCGAACGACTTCACTTTTCTTCATGATATTCCCCCTCATGATATACCTTCTTTAGAAGATTTAGGCTATGCTCCGGAAGATATCAATCGCTCATTAGCCGGAAAAATCAAGGGAGGGGAGCAGGAGGCGGCGCGTCAACTGAACCAGATACTGGAGGGGGCGTTGTTGTCTGAAGCGGATACCGGGCTGTCGCCATGGCTTTCCCTCGGATGTCTGTCGGTTCATACTCTTTACCATGCGTTGAACAATGGGTTGTCGTCGTTTCCAAAAGCGATCATGAACGCCTATATGGATGAGTTATGGTGGCATGACTATTATCGCTTTATGTTTAAAAAGCATGGAAACCGGTTCTTTAACATTCAAGGTCTTGGTTCTGAACGTCCGGAGTATACGGGAGGTGACGAGCAGTTTTTTCTATGGAAAGCTGGAAATACTCCTAATGAGCGGGTGAATCAGGTGATGCACCGCTTGAATGATACAGGCTATATAGATTATTCAGAGCAAATGGAGGCGGCAATGTTTCTCGTTCATGAGCTTAAGGTGGAGTGGCTCCGTGGTGCTGCTTATTTCGAAGAAACACTCCTTGGTTACAGTCCCGCTACCAACTACGGAAGATGGGCTCATATTGCCGGCGTAGGAAGCAGCCGGAAGCATAACCGGCTGAAAATTGCGAAGTCGCCGAAGCGCTCAGCCAGCCTATAAAGTGTGGATAATCCGTACAATATTGTCATTAAATTTATAACTTTGCCTTTATACGTATATAAAAATGGATAAGCTTACTTTTTTGAGCAACGCAGACTCACGTTATATCGATTCCATGTATGAATCGTACAAAAACGACCCGGAATCCGTGGATTTCGGATGGCAGAAATTTTTTGAAGGATTTGAATTCGGGGCTCAGAGCGACAAGGTTACATCGGCAGAGACTCCTGAGCATATATTGAAGGAAATCAATGTTTTAAATATGATAAATGGCTACCGCGAGCGGGGGCATTTGTTTACCAAGACGAATCCGGTTAGAGAAAGAAGACAATATTACCCAGGAAAGGAGCTTGCTACATTCGGCCTGAGTGAAGATGACATGGACACCGTGTTCAATGCAGGTATTGAAGTGGGCTTAGGGCCTGCAACGCTTCGCGACATTCGTCAACTGATCGAGGATACTTATTGTGATACGATTGGGGCTGAATTTAAGTATATCCGGCATCCTGAGAAGATTGGGTGGTTGCAGAGCCGGATGGAAAGCGAACGCAATGAGCCTAACTTTGATATCGATACGAAAAAACGCATTCTTCAGAAATTGAATGAGGCGGTCGTTTTTGAAAACTTTCTGGGTACCAAATTTTTAGGGCAAAAGCGTTTTTCGCTTGAAGGAGCAGAGAGCCTGATTCCGGGACTGGATTCGGTTGTGCAAAAGGGCGCCGATTTAGGGATTGAGGAGTTTGTAATCGGAATGGCTCACCGTGGACGTTTGAACGTTCTTGCGAATGTGATGGGCAAAACCTATGAAACACTTTTCAGTGAGTTTGAAGGGAAAACCACCGACGATGTAGAGTTTGGTGGAGATGTGAAGTATCACCTTGGGTTTTCGTCGGATGTGGTGACCGCAAACGATAAAAAAGTACACTTAAGTCTTTGTCCGAATCCGTCTCACCTTGAGACGGTCAATCCGGTTGTAGAAGGATTGGTTCGATCGAAGATTGATATGAAATATGATGGTGACTCATCACGGATTGCGCCGATCCTGATTCATGGTGACGCCGCTGTGGCCGGGCAGGGGATCGTTTACGAAGTGATTCAAATGTCGAAACTGGATGGTTACCGGACCGGAGGGACGATCCACATTGTAATTAATAATCAGGTAGGTTTTACCACCAACTATAAGGATGCGCGTTCTTCGACGTATTGTACCGATATTGCTAAGGTGACACTATCTCCGGTATTTCATGTGAATGGTGACGACGTGGAAGCGCTCGTATATGCCATTAATATGGCTGTGGAATACCGTCAGAAGTATCATACCGATGTCTTTATCGATATGCTATGCTATCGTCGCTACGGGCATAACGAGGCCGACGAGCCGAAGTTCACCCAACCATTGCTCTATAAGGCAATAGAAAAGCACTTAAATCCGAGGGAAGTATACAATAAAAAATTGCTCGAGCAGGGAAGCGTGGATGCAAACCTTGCAAAAGAGATGGAGAAAGACTTTCGGGCGCTGTTGCAGGCCCGGCTGGATGAATCTAAGGAAGATGAAGTGATTACAGACGTGAACCCTATGTACTCTGGTGCGTGGCAGGGATTACGTAAGGCGAAATACGAAGATATTTTTGTGTCGGCGAATACAGCTGTATCGGAAGATGACTTTTTTCAAATTGCGGAATCGATTACAAAACTGCCGAAGGACAAGAAGTTCTTCAGGAAGATCGAGAGACTTTTCGAAGATCGCAACAAGATGATTAAGAACCGGACCTTCGACTGGGCCATGGCCGAGTTATTAGCTTATGGAACCTTGTTGAACGAAGGTAAAAGGGTAAGGATTTCCGGACAGGATGTGGAGCGGGGTACCTTCTCTCATCGTCATGCGGTTATTACTCTTGAAGACTCGGAAGAGGAATACATTCCGCTGGCGCAGCTAAACAACGGGAATGTTAAATTTGATATTTATAACTCCCACTTGTCGGAATATGGCGTTTTGGGTTTTGAATACGGATATGCCCTTGCTAATCCGCACTCCCTTACGATCTGGGAAGCCCAGTTTGGCGATTTTGTGAACGGTGCGCAGATTATAATTGATCAGTATATCACCAGCTCAGAAGCCAAATGGAAACGTTCTAACGGTTTGGTTATGCTATTGCCTCACGGCTACGAAGGACAGGGTCCGGAACACTCATCTGCACGTGTTGAACGTATGCTGGAATTGTGTGCTGAAAATAATATTCAGGTGGCAAATTGTACGACGCCTGCCAATTTCTTCCATATTTTGAGACGTCAGCTTCATCGTGAATTCAGAAAACCATTGATTATTTTCACCCCGAAATCGTTGCTTCGGCATCCGAAGGTGGTTTCGAAGGTGGAAGAATTTACGGAAGGGAAATTTCAGGAAGTGATTGACGATAATTATGTGAAATCGGCATCGGTAAGACGGGTTCTATTTTGTACCGGAAAAATTTATTACGACTTGTTGGAGAAGCAGCAGGATGCCGGAATCAAAGACGTTGCGATTGTTCGTATAGAACAGATGTATCCGACTCCGATGGATCGTTTGAGAAGTATCAAAGCGAAATATAAAAATGCGGAAGACTTCATTTGGGTTCAGGAAGAGCCAGAGAACATGGGAGCATGGCCATATATTTGCCGGAAACTTCGCCGCTCAAGAATTGAACTGGATGTTATCTGCCGAAAAGAAAGCAGCAGTCCTGCAACTGGTTATCAGAAACAACATATTGCGCAGCAACTGAACATTGTTGAAAAGGCATTTGAAACCAAAGCTGGCAAAGAAACCAAGGAGACAATTAAAAAAACAACGAAAGAGGCTGCAAAAGTCGATTAATATTTAGAGCATATGAGTTTAGAAATGAAAGTGCCTACCGTAGGCGAATCTATCACTGAAGTTACTGTAGCGCAATGGCTGAAAAATGATGGCGATTATGTAGAGATGGACGAAATTGTTGCTGAGCTTGAATCGGACAAAGCGACCTTTGAGCTTCCTGCGGAGAAGGCGGGTATTTTACGTCATGTGGCTGCCGAAGGTGACACGATTGAAATTGGTTCAGTGATATGCACCATTGAAGAAGGTGGAAAGGCTGAAGGCGCATCCGCTGACGCTAAACCTGCTGCGGCCGACAAAAAGGAAGAAGCCAGAGCTGAGGCCCCTGCTGCGGCTGAAGACGAGGCGCCTGAAAGCTATGCAGCTGGCACCGCATCACCCGCGGCTGCTAAAATATTAAAGGAAAAGGGAATTGACAGTAGTCAGGTTGCCGGAACCGGAAAAGACGGACGCATTACGAAGGAAGATGCTTTAAAGGCATCGCTACCCGCTAGAGAAGAAAAACCAAAAGAAGAAAAACCTGCAGCAACTTCGACGCCGGTTCAGACAGGCGGTATCCGCGATGAAAAACGCGAGAAAATGTCCTCTCTAAGGAAGACCATTGCAAAACGTTTGGTAACGGTGAAAAATGAGACTGCTATGCTTACTACCTTTAACGAGGTAGATATGAAGCCAATCATGGATCTTCGTTCTAAATACAAGGATAAATTCAAGGAAAAACACGGCATTGGACTAGGCTTTATGTCATTCTTCACCAAGGCTGTTTGCATGGCTCTTCAAGAGTGGCCATCGGTAAATGCACGGATCGAAGAGAATGAGATTGTTTACAGCAACTTTGTTGATGTGTCGATTGCGGTTTCTGCTCCAAAGGGATTGGTGGTGCCTGTTATCAGAAATGCGGAGTCATTGTCACTGCAGGGAATTGAACGTGCAGTTGCTGAACTTGCAGGTAAGGCTAAGAACAATAAATTGACCATTGAGGAGATGACCGGCGGAACTTTCACAATCACCAACGGAGGTGTGTTCGGTTCGATGATGTCAACGCCTATTATAAATGCTCCACAGTCGGCCATTTTAGGAATGCATAATATTATCCAAAGGCCGGTTGCTATTAACGGAGAGGTGGTTATTCGACCTATGATGTATATTGCCCTTTCGTACGATCACCGGATCATTGACGGACGGGAGTCGGTAAGCTTCCTGGTTCGGGTCAAAGAACTGCTGGAAGATCCAACCCGTTTACTTCTGGATGTTTAAATAGCACGAAGGGATTACCTGAACGGTAATCCCTTTTTTATTTACCATGACCGACTGAACCTTGTATAAGTATCTCCTGTTATTATTTTTGATATGCACGCGCGGGGCCCAGGCGCAGGAGCTCGAGTGGAACATCAATTTTTTTGCCTTTGCCGATAACCGTGAGTACAGTGCATCTGGTCGAGAGTCGCCCACTTTTATGGGATTGCAACTAGCTCCGGAGGTAGGCTTGCTGATGGATAGTACGCATCGACTTCGGCTTGGAATGAATTTACTGAAGGAATTTGGTACCAGTAATTTCAGCAGAATTGAACCGACGGTATACTACCAATACGATCGACCTAATATTGATTTTTTTATCGGCGTATTTCCCCGGTCGGGGCTGACCGATGATTTTTCAAACGCCCTTTTAAGCGATACTGTTCGCTACTACCGTCCTAATCTGAACGGCATCCTTTTCCGTTATAAAAAAGTCGACTTCTTCCAGCAGGTGTGGATCGATTGGCGATCGAAACAGACGGAATACCAGCGTGAACAGTTCATTGTGGGAATTTCAGGGAAGCTTCGGAGAGGACTCTTGTCGCTGGAACATGAGGCGATCTTGTGGCATAATGCGCTCCCCAAAAATAATACGGCTAACTTTCATGTCGAGGATAACGCTGCAGTCAAACTTCAGCTGGGTATGGACCTCTCCGCTATAACAGTTTTAGATTCATTGGCGTTGCGGGCCGGCGGTTTATTTTCATTCGACCGTGACCGGGCGATTGATAAGTGGCATTCCGCTAAGGGGCTAATCGCCGAGGCTGATGCGTCTTTTCGGTCCTTTTACTTGAAAAATACGTTGTATTGGGGCGATTCGCAACGCATTGCGCTCGGTGACGACTTCTTTTCAGAGGGTCGTTATAATCGACTCGATGTGGGCTGGATGCCGTTCCGGGGAGAGGGACTGACGGCGAGTATGGGTATCAGCCTGCATTTTACGCCAGGAGCCATCGATAATCAACAAACACTCATCCTTCGTTATCCTTTAGGGGGGCGTACTCGCCTTCAAAAGGAGCGATTTAACTAACTTTTCCTATTTTATTCAGCTATGAAGATTATAGAGGTATGTAACCCGGAGCTGGCCGGTATTTTTATTCAGTTAGCACTTCAGTTTTATAAACACGACGATCATTATATCCGCCCGTTGGATACCGATATAGAGGAGGTGTTCGACCCGCAGAGGAATAACTCTTTTGAACGGGGAGAGTGTACTCGCTGGGTTCTGCAGGACAGCAGCGGTAACTGGATCGGTCGTATAGCAGCTTTTTATACGAAAGACACTATCGCAAACTACGAGCAGCCTACAGGCGGCTGCGGTTTTTTTGAATGCATTGATGATTTGGAGGCTGCACGGTTGCTTTTTGATACGGCCAAGACCTGGTTGTTGTCGAAAGGTATGGAGGCCATGGACGGCCCGATTAACTTTGGAGAAAGACATAAATGGTGGGGGCTGTTGGTTGACGGTTTCCATGAGCCGTGCTATACGTGCAATTATAATCCGCGTTATTACCAGAGGCTTTTTGAGAGCTATGGTTTTGAGTTGTATTATAAACAATATACCTATTGGCGGAAGGTTAGCGATCCGCTCGATACCCGGTACGCGGACCGGGCTCAGCGCGTGCTTGCCGATCGGGGGTATACCTTCGGTCACGTTTCAAAATTGGCACTGGAGAAGGCTGCTTCGGATTTCCGAACCGTATACAACAAAGCTTGGGCGCGTCACGCGGGGATCGGTGAGATATCGGAAGAGCAGGCCCAGGATTTACTTAAGTCAATGCGGCCCATACTGGATCCGAGACTATTGTGGTTCGCCTATTATCAGGGAGAGCCGGTGGCCTTTTGGATATCGGTGCCTGATTTAAACCAGCTGATTGTGAAGAGGCTTTATGGAAAGATTACCTGGTGGGGGAAACTTTTGTTCCTATGGAGGAAAATGACCAACCGATGCAAGACCATGTTCGGTGTTATCTTTGGGGTGGTGCCGGAGCATCAACGAAGAGGGCTCGAGATAGCGTTGATTGTTGAGTCGGCGCGACTGGTACAGCGGAAGGATGTGCCCTACGAAGAACTTCAGATGAACTGGATCGGGGATTTTAATCCCAAAATGATGCGGGTTGCGGAACAGATCGGCGCTAAGATTTACAAAACACACCATACCTACCGGTATCTTTTCGACCGCAATAGGGAATTTGCGAGACACCCGATTTTATAATTCATACTTATGTCAAAAATGAATTGCGACTAAATTTTGTCGGGCAAACATTTAACAATTATGTATGTTTGTAATATCAATACTAAATTTAATAATAAACAAACAAAAAAGATGAGAAAGTTATTTTTAGCACCTGCAGCGGCTGTTCTTTTGTTCCTTGCGTCGTGCGGAGGAGGGTCAGACACTGCTAATGAGTCGGCCACAGCAACTGGCGAAACCAGCACGGAAGCAGCAGCAAGCGATACTGCAAACGCGAACCTTGAGCCAGCAGTTTTCGAGATCGAAGGAAACGATCAAATGAAGTTTGACAAGGAGTCATTCACCGTTAAAGCCGGTCAGGAAATCCAGGTCACTCTTAAAAATACAGGTTCACTGCCAAAGGAATCAATGGGACATAACTTTGTTGTTTTAGCTCCTGGAACAGATGTAGCTGCATTTGGTGGCGAGGCTTTCAAAGCGAAAGATTCTGACTATATTCCTGCTACCTATGCTTCTTCCATCATTGCTCACACAAAGTTGCTAGGACCTGGAGAAACAGATACCATCACTTTCACCATTGATGAAGCAGGTGAATATGAGTTTGTTTGTAGTTTTCCGGGCCACTGGGGTACTATGAGAGGAAAAATCATTGTTGAGTAATATCAGTGGTTTAGATTCAATACTAGAAGAAGGCAGTCAAATTTTGGCTGCCTTCTTTCTTGCATAGCTTTTTTTAATCCTTAACTTTGACAACCAATATCATATATAACATGGAATACGACGTAGTAATTATAGGGAGTGGACCCGGCGGATATGTTGCCGCTATACGCGCTGCTCAATTAGGGTTGAAAACAGCGGTAGTGGAAAAGTACAACAGCTTTGGCGGAACGTGTCTGAATGTTGGCTGTATTCCATCGAAGGCATTGCTTGACTCCAGTGAACATTTTCATAATGCCGCACATCAGTTTGAAACCCATGGAATAAAGCTTGATAATTTGTCTATTGACCTGGAGCAAATGATTAGTCGGAAGAACGAGGTTGTACAGCAAACGACCGGAGGGATTTCATTTCTTTTCAAGAAAAATAAAGTCGTTTCTTATCAGGGAATAGGTTCTTTTGTTGACAAGAACACCATTAAGATCAGTAAGGAGGGGGGAGAATCCGAAACGATTTCAGCCAAAAATGTAATCATTGCAACAGGGTCGAAACCATTTACTTTACCATCCATTCAATTAGATAAAAAGCGAATAATAACTTCGACCGAGGCGTTAAACCTCAAAGAAGTGCCGAAGCACCTGGTGCTTATCGGTGGAGGAGTTATCGGGCTCGAGCTTGGGTCGGTTTATGCTCGGTTGGGGGCGAAGGTGACTGTGTTGGAGTTTGCGGATTCCATTATTCCGACGATGGATAAAGGATTGGGAAAGGAGCTTCAAAAATCGCTTAAAGACCTTGGCTTCGAATTCTTGTTGGGACATAAAGTGACAGGCGCTTCTGCGGAAGGAGATAAGGTGACGGTAACGGCAGAGAGTAAAAAAGGAGAAGGTGTCTCGGTCGAAGGCGATTATTGCTTAGTAGCCATTGGACGGGTTGCTTATACCGACCAGCTTGGCCTGGAAAATATAGGAATCACGCTTGAGGAGCGCGGTAAGAAAATTCCGGTCAATGATAACCTTGAGACGCCGGTTAAAGGCGTGTATGCAATTGGTGACGTGGTGAAAGGGGCAATGCTTGCGCATAAGGCCGAGGACGAAGGGATATTTGTTGCAGAGCTGATTGCAGGTCAAAAACCCCATATAGATTATAACCTGATTCCCGGAGTAGTTTATACCTGGCCTGAAGTTGCTAGCGTCGGAAAGACAGAGGAGGAGCTGAAGGAGTCCGGGAAGAAGTATAAATCGGGGTCCTTCCCCTTTAAGGCAAGTGGAAGGGCGCGTGCCAGCATGGATACCGCAGGGTTCGTGAAAGTGCTCGCAGACGCCGAGACCGACGAAATCTTAGGTGTACATATGATTGGGCCGCGTGTGGCAGATGTTATTGCAGAGGCTGTAGTGGCAATGGAATACCGGGCTTCTGCAGAAGATATCGCGCGGATTTGTCATGCACACCCTACTTACACGGAGGCATTCAAAGAGGCTGCTTTAGCCGCAACAGCAAACCGGGCAATACATATCTAGCATATCCATAAGGGGCGGAATTTTCTGCTCCTTTTTTCATACCATTAACATTCCCTACATGAATTTTCATACTCGTAAGTGGGTTAAACCGGAGGATCTCAATCCAAATGGGACCCTATTTGGCGGAACGCTGTTACGCTGGATCGACGAAGAGGCCGTTATTTATGCTATCGTGCAACTTGGAAACCCAAAGGTCGTCACTAAGTTTATTTCGGAAATTAATTTTGTGAGTTCCGCGCGTCAGGGTGACATCATTGAATTGGGAATAACGGCTACGAAGTTTGGACGCACTTCGCTTACTTTGTGCTGTGAGGTAAGGAACAAAATTACCCGAAAAAGTATTTTGACGATCGATAAGCTGGTTTTTGTAAACGTCGACGATGAAGGAAACCCGATAGAGCACGGTAAAACGGAAATTACCTATGCTTACCGCTAAAACAAATGTCCATTTGTAAAGCGGATGCCTATCTGGCATTATTCTATCGGTTTTCTGTCTTATTGTGTATATACAGTTTACTAAGACTCGCTTTTTATTTTATCAACGCTGCGCTTTTTCCGGCCATTGAGCCTCGTGAGCTGGTGGTGATGATGGTGGGTGGCCTCAAATTCGATTTGGTTGCTCTTCTTTATATCAATTCCTTGTATATATTGATTCAAGTAGCGCCTTTTCCCTGGAAGTACCGGCCAGCCTACCAGACCTTCAGTAAATGGCTATTTCTCGTTACCAATGCGGTGGGAGTTGCCTTGAACCTTGTTGATTTCGTTTACTACCGATACACGTTAAAGAGAACGACTGCAACGGTATTTAATCAGTTTGCGAATGAAAGCAACCTCCTGAAACTGGCAGGGGATTTTTTGCTCGACTATTGGTATCTGTTGATTGGGATGGTCGGCATTCTCTGGCTTCTGAAATGGCTGTACGAACGGGTTGAACTGAAAGTTCCGTTTAAATTTTCCTTGAAGACCATAGGGATACAGACGACCTTGATGATCTTAATATCAGGCTTGGTGGTCATCGGTATCCGCGGCGGCTGGAAGCATAGTACCAGGCCGGTTACTTTAAGCAATGCCGGTGAATTTGTGGAGCGACCGGAGGAGATGTATGTTGTTTTGAATACACCTTTTTCGATTATCCGAACGCTTGGATCTGTTCCTTTGAAGAAAGTACATTACTTTCCCGAGCAAGAGCTCAACAATCTTTACTATCCATATTCGTACCCGGAAGAAGGTGCAACTTTCAAGCCGCTTAATGTAGTTTTACTGATCATCGAAAGCTTAGGAAAGGAGCACGTGGGTGCCCTTAACAGACATGTCGACAAAGGAAATTATAGGGGCTACACTCCCTTTTTGGATTCGCTGATTGGAGAAAGCCTGACCTTCCACTCCAGCTACGCCAATGGCCGTAAATCGATCGATGCGTTGCCGTCTATACTTTCGGGAATTCCAAGTATACAGGAGCCCTTTGTACTTTCAATCTATTCAGGCAATGATACGGAAAGCCTGGCTCATTTGCTTGAACGGAAGGGCTACGAAACTGCTTTTTTTCATGGAGCGCCAAACGGTTCTATGGGCTTTTCTTCCTACACACAGTTGGCTGGCTTCAATGCTTACTATGGGAAGGACGAGTACAACAACGATGCGGACTTTGATGGGACTTGGGGGATTTGGGACGAACCCTTCCTTCAGTTTATGGCAGATGAACTCAATACGCTCCCGCAGCCTTTCTTATCGGCTTTTTTTTCCTTGTCGTCGCATCATCCGTTTAAAGTACCTGAGAAGTATAAAGGGCGCTTCCCAACCGGTCCTCTACCTGTTCAGGAACCCATCGGATATACCGATATGGCCTTGCGGCGCTTTTTCGAAAAAGCATCGCAAATGCCCTGGTACGAAAATACTTTGTTCGTTATATGTGCTGACCACGCGACGGTTGCCCATCTGCCCGAGTACCAAACCATCTCGGGCGCCTATGCTATACCCATTGTGTTCTTTCAGCCAGGGAGCGACTTGAAAGGGGTGTCAGACCGACTGGTTCAACAGATTGATATACTCCCCAGCGTACTGGGATACCTGAATTACGACAAGCCTTTCTTTTCGTTCGGTTTTAATGCTTTTAGCAGGGAAGAGGCTAACTTCGTAATAAATAACAACGGCTCATCGTTCACCCTCAATAAGGGCGACTACCTTTTATTAAGCGACGGTACGAAAAGTACCTCCCTGTTTAATTCCAGGACAGATCCACTCTTCAGTGAGGATTTAATAGGTCAGTTGCCTGCCGTGCAATTGGATATGGAAAATTCGTTAAAAGCATTTATACAGCAATACAACAACCGGATGATCTCCAACCGGCTGACGGTCGATAAACCTTAGCGCCCAACCAGTTCTGTGTCTATTTCTTGCTTTAACTTTCTTTCTACCCAGAAAGGTGCAAACGGAATAAGGGACGCGCCAAAAAAAACAGCCACCCGTTTAATAGGCCATTTATACTTGATCCAGCAGGCGAGGAGGAGAAAAAGATAAGCTATAAACAGTACGCCATGGGCCCAGCCCACATACTTTACAGCGTAGGGCCAGTCGGCCAGGTACTTCAAAGGCATGGCGATAAAAAACAGGACGACGGTTGAGATTCCCTCAATAAAGGCGACCTGTGAAAAGCGAATCAATGTTAGATCTTTCATTCTCAGAACAAATTTAGCCCGAAAATAGAGCTTTGTCCTGAGAATGAGGATCTGTATTAGGAAGCTTTACCTGATTCTGACGATTGATCAGGATTCGTATTCCTCTTTAAGTTCTATATGATCGTAATCTTCGGCGATCATTTGTTCAATATCCATCCCTTTTTTATCCATACCGAACTTATGAAGGATGTTATCAAACATTTGATAGACAACTGGTACAATGATCAGTGTCAGGAAAAGCGAGCTAAGAAGACCACCGATGATGACCCATGCTAAGCCGTTTTTCCATTCCGCACCAGCACCTGAAGCCAGTGCGATTGGCAACATACCAAAAACCATCGCGATTGTCGTCATCAGGATCGGCCTCAGACGGGCGTGGTTCGCGTTGATAAGCGCTTCCCGCGTCGATTGTCCGCGCGCCTTCATCTGATTGGTAAAGTCGACGAGAAGTATAGCATTCTTTGCCACCAGTCCAATTAGCATGATTAAACCCAATATCGTGAATATATTTAGGCTGTTGTTGGTTAATGCCAAGGCAAGCAACGCTCCGATAACCGACAAGGGAATGGAAAACATTACAACAAATGGATATACAAAACTGTCGTACAAGGCTACCATGATAAAGTATACCATGACGATCGCAATAACAAGGGCTACTCCGAGTGTTCCAAATCCTTCTGACTGATTTTCCATGTCGCCACCCCAGATATAATTAACCCCAATCGGTTTGTCAAGGTTGTCCAGTTCCTTTTGGAAGTCGGCCACAATGCTTCCTGCCGGACGCCCGACGATCTGTCCCTGCACCCTAACAGAAGTGCTTTTATCCCTTCTTTCCAACTGGCTCGGGCCTGAACCTTCCGTTACTTCTGCAAATTGCGAAAGCTGAACAAGTTCTCCGTCGCTGTTGGTAAAAAATAGATTCTTTACATCGTCAACGTTTCTCCGGTCATAATCGTCGAAACGAATATTGATATCGTACTCATATTCACCCTGTCTGAATTTTCCATCCGTGTTACCGTTGAATGCGGTCTGCATAGTCATACCCACCGTCTGCAGATTAAGGCCAAGGGAAGCCATTTTATCGCGGTCTACTTCCACTTCCACTTCCGGGTTACCACCTTCAACCGACAGCTTGGTACCAGTAGCTCCGGGAATGGTCGCTAACTTTTCAAGAGCCTGATTGGCATAGGCCATCACACTGTCAATATTGGATCCGGTGACAATTAGTTCTACCGGAGCTCTCTCGGCCATCCCTAAAATACTGATCGGAACGGTTTTGATCTTTACACCTACCAGAATCTTCTCCAGTCGCTGACGGATCTTAGCAGCATAGACATCGGATGGGTCGCGCTGTGATTTGTCTATGAGTTTAACGGTTAGTTCAGCTTTATAAGGTGTTGCCAGCGTGCCCATGCTCTCGCTGGATTGACCGATCATCGAGATAATCGATATGATTTCTGGTTGTTTAGAGAGGAAAGCTTCGGTTTCCAATGCCACCTGATTGGTTTGTTCAATAGAAGCGTCCTTCGGTAATTCAAGTTGAACAATGAACTCACCCCGGTCGCTTTGTGCAAAGAACTCGGTTCCGATGAAGCCTCCGCCTACCAGTCCGCACGAGGATACAAGCAATAAGGTTACGCTCACCAGGGTAATGGCTTTATGGTCGAGTGCCCAATTCAAAATCCCGGTGATCCATGCAGTAAACCTCTTAAGTTGAGCTTCAAACCAAAGGATAAATCGACCGCTCGGTTTTTCGCGTGTAATTTTCTCGAGTTTTCCGAATCGGGAAGTCATCAGAGGAACAATGGTAAAAGATACAACCAGACTGAGTAGTGTGGAGATGATAACGACCACACAAAACTCACGCAAGATATTCGAAACCATACCGGTACTCAACGAAATCGGGAGGAATACAACAACAATTACGAACGTGATGGAGATTACGGTAAAGCCAATTTCCTTTGCGCCATCGATAGAGGCCCGGACCTTATTCTTACCCATTTCCATATGTCGGTAAATATTCTCGATTACAACAATAGCATCATCCACCAGAATACCTACCACCAGTGACAGCCCAAGAAGCGACATCAAATTGAGCGTGAAGCCTAGGAGCTCCATTCCAATAAATGTAGAAATCAACGACACTGGAATGGCAATCATTACAATGACGGCGTTTCGGAAGCTATGTAAAAAGAGTAGCATAATGATCGCTACAAGAATAATGGCGAGGATAAGGTCGAATACAACCGCATCCGCAGACTCTAAGGTATAAAGTGAGCTGTCGCTCGCCACTTCAAGAGAAAGATTGACGTTCTTGTTTTCCGCTTCGAGCCGCTGTAAGATTGCTCTCACATTTTCACTTACCGACACGGCATTGGCGTCGGAGGTTTTGAGCACCTGTAAGGCAATGGCACTTTTGCGGTCAACACGAGCCAGTTTCTCAACGTCTTTCTGAGTATCTTGAACATCCGCGATCTCCCGTAAACGTATCTGAGCGCCATCGTCGGCCGTTTTAACCACTAAATTTCTCAGCTGGTCGACCGACTGATACTTTCCTGCAAGCCTTACCAGAATATCTTTCTCCTGAGTTTTAATACTTCCGGTTGGAAAATCAAGATTGGAGCTTAGAATGGCTTGTTGAACGTCCAGAGGAGATAAAGCATAGGCTTCCAGACGCGAGGCGTCCAGATTTACCTGAATTTCCCGCTCCTGACCTCCAATTAAGTTAACCTGCGCCACACCAGAAACTTGGGAGAGTACTGGTTGAATCTGTTTATCAATTAAATCGAAAAATTCCGCTTCGGCCATTGAAGATGTGGCTGAAAGGGTTACGATGGGTAAATCGTCGAATGAAAATTTTGCGAGGGACGGTGTGTTCACGTCATCAGGCAGGTCGGAAAGAATGGCATTAACTTTCCGCTGTGCGTCGTTCATTGCAAGGTCAACGTCCGTTCCTGCATTGAGCGTAATAACAACCAACGAAAGACTTTCGTATGAAGTTCCATCAATTTTCTTTACATTTTCCATGGAAGATACGGCATCTTCAATTTCCTTCGTGACGGTATTTTCTACTTCATTGGGAGAAGCGCCCGGATAAACCGTTGAGATTGAAACAACCTCGGGTGTAAACTTCGGAAGCATCTCGTAGTTTAACGAAAAATAACTCAGAAGTCCTAGTAGGCTGAGTGCGGTAAATACCACAATGACCAGTGAAGGTCTTTTTATCGAAATGTCGGATATTTTCATTAAGGAATATTTTTTAGATCAAACTAATTTGACTGCGGAGAAACCTTCGTTCCGTCAACCAGATTGATTTGTCCACTTGTGATGATAATTTCGCCTTCATTCAAACCGCTTTGTATTTCTACCTGCTCGCCAATAATTCGTCCGGCTACAACCTCTTTTATACGGGCGGTACTATCGCTGCCCATAACATAGATCTGGTTGCTGTTAACGCCACCTACGAAGGAAGAGCGGGGAATTACTATCTGCTCTTCCTGTTTAGGGAAGCTGAAACGGGCGGTCGCATACATTCCTGCGCGAATGGAATTTTCTCCAGGGTTAGCAACTTCAATTTCTATTGGATAATTCAAGGTATTGTCAGCTTTTGACGCTATGAAAGTGACGGTTCCTGTAAATGTTTGACCAGGAAAAACGGAAGTCGTAATCGTGACTTTGTCACCTTTGCGTACATTCACCACCTGCGATTCGTTGGCGGTCACTTCAAGCTTCAAACTGGAAACGTCGACGATTTCAAAGAGTGAAACTCCTGGGGAGACAAATGCTCCTTGCTCGATGTTTTTCCGGTTGATAATGCCCGACATTGGCGAAGCGATAAATGCATCCTGAACGCGTCGACGTGCCTGTCTTAATTGGGTTTCGGCAGTGCGGAGACTGAATTCGATCTCATCAAGTTGCGCCTTGGTAACACCACCGGTTTCGTAGGAACTCTGGTAACGCGCCAAATCGGTCTTGAGTTTCTGATAGGCCGATTCGGCGTTTTGAAGTTCAAGAGAGGCGTACTCCGGGTCTATTTTGACCAACATCTGACCCTTTTTCACCGGTGAGCCTTCATTAACCAGAATCTGAGTAACGCGTCCGCCGGTTTCGGCCAGTAGATTGAGTTCTTTATTTGCGGTAAAGTTTCCGTTTGCTGTAAAGTCGAGTTCGATGCTCTGCTTCTTTGCTGTGTCGGTTTTAACGATGATAGCGCCGGAGCTTTGAGAAACAATGGCCGTTTTTTCTTCATTTGCCTTTTTGTTTGAAGTAAGTACCCAAGCAATTATTCCGACGACCACCAATACGATGATGGTAACTACTAATCCTTTTTTCATTATTCGTTTATTAATGATTTTATGTTTCCCTGTGATTTTATTAATTCTATTTCTGCTACCTTATAATTTAGTAGTGCCTGATTATAACTATTTTGAGCACTAACGAGTTCTGTTTCAGCATTTAATAGATCGGTCAATGTGGCTAAACCATTACGGTAATTGTTTTGCGTGCTGGTGTAAACCTCTTCAGCCAGTATTTTATTTTCGTTTTGAGTAGCAATGGTGGTTAGGCTGTTCTTCATCTGCATTCTCGCATTTTGGAAAGCCATCTGCAATGCATTTGAAGTATTCTGAATATCTATCTGTACTTTCTCAACATCGATACTAGCCTGGCTAACCCTTGATTTGCGTGCTCCTCCGTCAAAAATAGGAATGCGGAGGGTCAGGTTAACGGCCGACATATCGTAGTTCAAAGCATTATTGGTGTATAGGTTGAAGGAGTTGCTCTGAGTATTGTAAATATAGTTAGCCCCAAACGACAGATTCGGATAGTATTCCGCAATATTGGCCCGGCGTTGGAAATCCAAAAGTTCTTCCTGCTTTTTTAGGACCAGGTACTGACTTAATCTGCTTACATTTACCTCTGGTTCAAGAACCTGTGCCTGCACAGTCGCTTCAAGTTCGTCAAGGCTGGTTTCCGGAATCGAAATCGGTTCCGTAACCGGCATTCCCATATAATACTTTAACAGGTTTTGCTGTTGAGAAATTGCGCTAAGCAGTTCTTCGCGTTGTGCCTGAAGATTACTCCGATTGACGCGTACACGGTCGAGGTCAATTTTTCGGGCAAGACCTAATTCGTACTGACTTCCTACCGTTTTTTCAAGCTGATTTACACGTTCAATATTCGCATCGATAACGGCGAGTTGCTCGCGAGTGATGATAACCTGATAATAACTCGTGGCTACCTGTTGCAACAAATTTTCTTCTGCAAGTTGCGCTGCAAGGCGGTAATACTCTTTCGTCGCCTTCGCCGCTTTCAGGCCGGTAAATACCTGCTGATTGAAGATCTGCTGGTTTAACTGTACTTGCGCCAACGAGTTCCAGGTTGTTCCTGCTTGCACAGCCACAAACTGTCCCGGCTCGCCTCCCATAAATTCAGCTGGTAAAATAAACTGTTGAGCCAGCACATTATAGTTAAGGTTTACCGTACCATCAATTTGCGGAAGCGCTCCGGCACGAACTTCCTTCACCTGCAGGTCGCCCAGTATGATGTCGAGGTTGGCCTTTCTTACAGCTTCGCCGTTTTTCATTGCGTACGATAACGCTTCCTGCAGGGTGAGGCTCTGAGCGGATGCCGCAGCCGAGTTTAGGATGAAAAAAATGAAAAGTATTAACTTATTATTTATTGTCATGGTGGTTCATTTTCGTGTACGAAGGATCAGGTAATTAGAGAACTTTTAAGGCTTAGTTGTTACAGTTTTCACAAATTAATGTCTGAGGGTAATCCCCCGAAAATTCAGTCTGCAAAGGTACGAGATTGCCTTCAGGTAAGGAAGTGTGAAATTTATAAGATTCACGTATCTTTGATCTTTCGCAAAAATCATAAATATGTTCGCAAGATTTCTCAAGAATCAATCCCTCAGACCTTTCAATACTTTCGGCGTCGAAGTTACAGCAAATTTTTTTATTGACTTTGAGGATGAACGTCATTTGGATTTCATTTTCGATCAGAAAGAAGTAGAGAATTTGCCGGTGCTGATTTTGGGGGGTGGAAGCAATGTGCTATTTACTAAAAACTTTGAGGGTGTTGTTCTCCTTAACCGAATAGGCGGAATTGATATGCGGTTATCAGGAGACGATTGTTTTGTTACTGCGGGAGGTGGCGTTGTTTGGAACGATCTAGTAAGCTATTGTGTTGATCGGGGAATCGGGGGCGTTGAAAACATGACCCTGATTCCGGGAACTGTTGGTGCTTCACCCGTACAAAACATAGGAGCCTATGGAACTGAACTGATGGATGTGTTCGCCAGTTGCCGTGCTTTTGATCGACACACCAAAGGGTGGCGCACGTTCGATAAAGAAGATTGTCAATTTTCTTACAGGGATAGTTATTTCAAAAATGAGGGTAAAGATCGCTACATCATCACCTCGGTAACATTAAAACTAAACACACGGCCGCAGTTGAACCTCAGTTACGGGTCGATTCAGGATGAATTGGTGCGGCGTGGCATTTCAGATCCTACCATTCAGGATGTATCAGCCGTGGTGGCGGATATTCGCGTTAACAAACTTCCTGATCCTTCTACCATTGGAAATTCGGGCAGTTTTTTCAAAAATCCAATTATAGGCAAACAGCAATTTGATTCGCTACAGTCTTGTTTTTCGGACATCGTATATTACCCTATACAATCCGGCGAGATCAAGCTGGCGGCTGGCTGGTTGATCGAAAATTGCGGTTGGAAAGGGAAAAGAGTCGGAAACACGGGGACGTGGAAAAATCAGGCTCTGGTACTCGTTAACTATGGAAACGCCTCTGGGGCAGAAATTTTCAATTTTTCAGAGCGCATAATAGATTCTGTGTATCAAAAATTCGGGGTCAGACTGGAACGCGAAGTCAACATATTCTAAGCTGGGATTAGAGAAGTCAAGAGCAAATTGGTGGCTAATAAGAGTTTAGCACGGTTGTTGCAAAGTAGTCGTAAATGAATTAGTGATATGATTATTTAATAACCTTGCCCAGGGAACTTCCCGAAGCGCCTAAACCCTATCAAAATGACTAAGTCCGAATTTAAATCATTGGTTTCGAACCACGCTGAATCTCTCAAAATGTATGCATTGCATTTTACTCATGATGATGAAGACGCCAACGACTTGGTACAAGACACTGTGTTGAAAGCGATCACCTACCACGACAAGTTTAAAGAAGGAACGAATCTAAAAGGTTGGTTATATACCATCATGAAGAACACCTTCATTAATAATTACCGTCGATTGGTCAAAATTAACGGGATGGTCACAAAATCGGATGAAATTTCATCCTCAAACCTGGTTTATAGTTCAACAGTCAACCGTGGGGAAAACCAGTTTGTAATGGATGATATTAAAGAAGCAATGAATCAGCTTTCTGAAGATTACTACGTTCCATTCACCATGTATTTTGAGGGTTATAAATATCATGAGATTGCGGAACATCTTGAAATTCCGATTGGCACTGTAAAGACGCGGATTCATGTTGCTCGAAAGACACTGAAAAAATCTCTTAAAACATACGCCTATGGCTTTCAGACCTCGGTGTTTGCGACGCTCAACTAGCAAATATTATCGCTAACCGGACGAAATTATACCGTGCTGAGCGCCCGTGGAATTCAATAAAAAAACGGATAGGTAATCGCCTATCCGTTTTTTGTTTTATATTTATTGCCTTTCAGGATGGAATGACAAACTACACCAAGTCTCAGCTCGCAGTCCGAAACGGACAGGATCGTCCCCAAATCTGGGTAGCCTACCGCGGTCTTATATATGACATGACGGAAAGCAGACATTGGCGAAACGGCATGCATTACGAGCATTGGGCCGGACAGGATTTGACAGACGAAATGGCGGATGCTCCGCACACCGAGCGGGTATTGGAGCGTTTTGAAGTTGTTGGAGTGCTGATTTAATTAATCTATGCTTTCAAGGTAAATTGACTCAGAGCTGTGAAGCTCTGGATACGCTTCGAAATCTCGTCCTGCGAGAGATGTTCGATTTTTTCCGTCCCGAATTTTTCGACACAGAATGACGCAAGGGCAGAACCAAAAATCACCGCATTCTTCATGTTGTTGAAGGTTATTGAGCCGACTTTCGCTAAATAACCTAAAAACCCTCCTGCAAAGGTATCGCCTGCTCCGGTAGGATCGAAAACTTCACCCAAGGGAAGTGCTGGCGCAGAAAAAATCTGATCTTCTCCGAATAGCAATGCGCCGTGTTCGCCCTTCTTGATGATGAGATATTTTGGACCCATGGTTAGAATTTTCTTGGCCGCTTTGACAAGCCCATATTCCCCAGACAGTTGACGCGCTTCTTCATCGTTAATAGTTAAGACGTCCACGTTTTCCAGAACCTGTACTAAGTCGGATAGCGCTACATCCATCCAAAAATTCATGGTGTCCAAAACAACCAGTTTGGGTTTTTTATGGAAACGTTGAAGGGTGGTTAGCTGTACCTGAGGAGTCAGATTTCCTAATAGCAAATATTCGCAATCCTGATAGGATTCAGGGATTACCGGGTCGAAATTCTCAAGAACATTTAACTCTGTTACAAGGGTGTCGCGACTGTTCATATCGTTATGGTACCTGCCCGACCAAAAAAAAGATTTTTCACCTTCTTTAATTTGCAATCCTTCGATATTGATACCTTTCGAGCTTAGTTTGTCCAGGTTCTCCTTGCCAAAATCGTCGCCCACCACACCTACCACCTTAATGTCGTTAACCAAGTAAGAGGCGGCTATTGAAGCGTATGTAGCCGCGCCCCCCACAATTTTATCTGTCTTCCCAAAAGGAGTTTCGATAGCATCGAAAGCCACTGTACCAATTATTACTAAGCTCATATATATCTAAAATACAAAATCCCTTTAAAACAAAAAAACCGGCATAGGCCGGTTTTTTTTTGCTCCTGAAGCTGGGCTCGAACCAGCGACCCTCTGATTAACAGTCAGATGCTCTAACCAACTGAGCTATTCAGGAATTCTCTTTATTGATGTCAAATATACATCCTAAGTCCGTCGACTTGGGAATATGTGCTCCTGAAGCTGGGCTCGAACCAGCGACCCTCTGATTAACAGTCAGATGCTCTAACCAACTGAGCTATTCAGGAGTGATTTATTTATTATAACGGTTTCACGCTATATTACCCTGTTTTTGGGACTGCAATATTCGGAAATAAGTTTTGGATTAGCAAAAATTGCATGAGATATTTTATAATATTTTTTCCGGTAGCCTTGAGAAGAATTTTTCGTGGATTTTCTTTTTGTTAGCTGCTAATTTTAAAATAGGCTTCAAAATGACTAATTTAGCCGCCCCTTAACGAAGTATTTGCACTTTGAACAAGGATAATTTAAACAAGATGAAAACAACGTTCGATTTCGAAAAACCTATCGAAGATCTGCAAGTTCAGCTAGAAAAGGTCAAGCAAGTTGCCGAAAAGACCAAGGTTGATATGTCAGCAACAATTAAGGAACTTGAGCAAGAGTTAGAAACTACACGAAATAAGGTTTATGAAAATCTAAACGGGTGGCAAAATGTCCAGATGTCTCGCCATCCCGAGCGTCCTCAGACCTTAGACTATATCTCCCTTATCTGCGATGACTTTATTGAACTTCACGGCGATCGTACGGTGAAAGATGATAAGGCAATTATTGGAGGTTTTGCTACGATTGGTGGAGTATCGGTCATGGTTATCGGCCACCAAAAAGGCAAGAATACCAAGGAACGGCAATTTCGTAATTTTGGAATGGCCAATCCCGAAGGCTATCGTAAAGCATTGCGTCTAATGAAACTTGCCGAAAAATTCAACAAGCCAGTAGTTAGTTTTATAGATACCATGGGGGCTTACCCGGGGTTAGAAGCCGAGGAGCGTGGGCAAGGCGAGGCAATTGCACGAAACCTGTTGGAGATGTCGGTGCTGAAAGTTCCGATTATCTGCTTTATTATCGGCGAAGGTGCCTCCGGCGGAGCTTTAGGAATTGGAATAGGGGATAAGGTTTACATGTTAGAACATACCTGGTACTCCGTTATATCACCTGAATCTTGTTCATCCATTCTTTGGAGAAGCTGGGACTTTAAGGAGAAAGCGGCCGAATGTCTGAAGTTGACTTCGGAAAATATGTACGAAAACGGGTTGATCGATGGAATCATCCCTGAGCCCTTAGGTGGTGCCCACCAAAACCATGCAGAAATGGCGGAAACAATTAAAACACGAATCCTTGAAGATATCGCCAACCTTCGTATAAAAGAACAAGAGCTGCTAATATCCGAGCGAATTGACAAGTTCTGCAAAATGGGTGTAGTAGTCGAAGGTTAGGATACAAGATAATTTTACATCATAAAGTGTAAGCCATAAATACATAAAGAAAAAGCCAGCGTGACTATACGCTGGCTTTTTCTTTATGTATTAAGATGTTCCACTAGTTCATGCCGGATAACTGGTATCGCTTTTCGACATCGCTGAATATCTTTTTGATTTTCGCATTTTCCTTGCTTTGTTTGAATTGCTCTGTAAGCAAATCAAGTTCGTGGAGGACGTACATGCCCAATTGCATGTTGTTCATTTCCAAATTTGGTTTGCTTTCGGCAATACTAAAGAAATAATTCAGGTTCTGTTCGATAAAGTCAGCCGTATTGTTAACGATTTTATTTGCGTTTTCTGTGTCCCCTACCTTGTATAGAGCTTCAGCCATTGCTTCCTTCTGCAGCGTTTCTCTCATTACGAATATTTTTTCAGGCACGGTAGCCAAACTTCGGGTCATGACCTCCTGAGCTTCCTTCATCCGACCCTCACTAATCAGAGATTCAGCCAGTGTAGTAAAATTGTTCATAATCAAATTCAACATTCCGTACGATTCCGGATCCAAATAGGAAGCGTTTTTCAGATTACCCCACACAAATTTGTCCATGGTGTTTTGATACATAGCCTCCGTATTGATGCGCTCTGCCTGCATCTGAGGATTAGCATTTTCCTGGTTTTTGACAGGCATCAGACGATAGGTAAAACCCTCGGAAACCAGGTAATTGTCCAGACCCATGTAGTTGTCAGTCGGAACAGTGCGCGCAAAATAGATAGGTCGCTCCCAATTGTTATTTGTCAGGATATCAAAAAACGCAAGCTCGGCTTTCGTTAAATAATCTTTGTTGTAGGTCCAAGTCATAGAATCGACAATCTCATCCTCCCATTCCTGAGGAACCATATTGTTTTTAAGTACCTGATCCTTGTCGACAGTCAACTTGAAGTTTTTCGTCGGCAGAAAATTTTCCCTCGATCCATCTTGCATTTGCTGTTGATCCTGAGGATCATCCGAAAGAAGTATCGCCATGATATTACCTAATTCGATATGTTCAGGAATGCCATAATCAGCGTAGCGAATGAAGTCGCGATTTCCTTGAACAAATTTTTCATTCGGCATGGTTATCGGCAAAGCTTCGGCTTCATTTACTTTTGATTTCATTTGCCGCAAATACCAATCGGCGCTAAACAAGCTTAGATTAACGACCCGGATATCAGGGCGGATATTTTCCACTTCCTGAACATACCAAAGCGGATAGGTGTCGTTGTCGCCATATGTAAACAGAATGGCATTCGGTGCACAACTCTCCAGATAGTTAATGGCCAGATCTCTCGCTGTAGTTTTGTTCGACCGATTATGATCGTCCCAGTTCTGAGCGGCCATCAGGACCGGGGCTCCCATTAACGCAACGACGGTTGCACCAATAGCAGCGTTTCTTGCGTTGATCTTGCTTTTGAGGAAGTCGCTGATAGCGAAAACGCCGAAGCCTATCCATATTGCAAATGCATAAAAGGATCCGGCAAATGCATAATCCCGCTCCCTTGGCTGAAGCGGATTTTGATTCAGATATAAAACAATTGCAATTCCAGTGAAGAAAAAGAGCAGTCCGACAATTCCTGCATCCTTCTGATTCCTCTTGAAATGCCAGAATGCACCCAGTATCCCTAGAATCAGCGGCAGGAAAAAGTAGGTGTTGCGGGAAGGGTTGTTTTTCTGGACGTCAGGAAGTGCATTCTGACCGCCCAGGCGCATCTGGTCGATAAACTTAACGCCGCTTATCCAATTACCATCGGTAAAATTTCCGTGTCCCTGCTGATCATTTTGGCGTCCCACAAAATTCCACATAAAATATCGGGCATACATATGGCCTACCTGATATGTAAACAGGAATTTTAGATTATCTCCGAAGGTTGGCGACTCATTTTCTCCCAAATTAAGCCAACTCCGGTAAGCATTCACGTGCGAGGGATTTGAACTGTACACCCGTGGAAGCAACGTCTCCCGATCATATTTATAAGATGGCTTATTGCCCACCTTAACATAATCTTCTTCTCCTTTTCTATAGATAGCAGACCCTTCCACATACTCAATTGCCTTTGAATCAAAATAAGGACCTTTAATCAAAGGGTCATCGCCGTATTGCTCCCGGTTCAGGTAACTCAATAAAGCGAATGTGTTGTCAGGGGCACTGTTATTTAGCGTAGGATTTGCTTCAGCACGAACAGCGATCATGGTAAACGAGCTATAGCCAATAAAAATAAAGGCAATCGAAAGCATAATCAGGTTTAGCCGCGGTTTGTGCTTCTTAATTGAGTATATAATTCCATACACAATTCCGCCTACAAGCAAGATCGTGAAAAGAGCGACCCCACTTCCGAAACCAAACCCTAAGCTGTTAACAAAGAATAAGTCAAAATACGCAGCAAATTTTATAGAATACTGAATGATTCCCCAGAGGATCAGAGCCAGAACGACACAGCCTATCAGCAATGCCCGTATGGCGCCCCCGTTTGTGGGTTTTTCGTTTCGTCTAAAATAAACCACCAAAGCCAGTGCGGGAATCGTTAGCAAGTTTAGTAAATGCACACCGATGGATAATCCCATTACATACGCAATTAAAAGCAGCCACTTTTCAGCATAAGGCTCATCCGCATGGGCATCCCATTTCAATATAGCCCAAAATACTACTGCCGTACATAATGAAGCCATGGCATATACTTCTGATTCAACGGCAGAGAACCAGAACGTGTCTGAAAAGGTATAAGCCAGAGCTCCCACCAAGCCAGCTCCCATGATCTGGATAAGCTGGGTTTGGTTGATTTCTGTCCCTTTAGGAATAATTATTTTTTTCGCAAGAGCGGTGATGGTCCAAAACAGGAATAGAATTGTAAAACCACTCGATACGGCAGATCCCATGTTCATCCAATAGGCGATAAGCTCTTTGTTACCCATGGCAAAGTTCGAAAAGAGATTTTGCAACATAAGGAAAAGCGGCGCACCCGGTTGGTGTACAATCTGCATTTTGTAAGCAGCAGCAATAAACTCGCCAGCATCCCAGAAACTTGCAGTGGGCTCAAGGGTTAGGATATAGGTCGCCGTCGCAATTAAAAAGCAAAGCCAGGCCAGTAGGTTATTGGTTTTATTATAATCCATGATTAATTTCATTTACGGTCCGAAAATAAGGAATTACATTGAATAACTGAGAATAATTGAATGTCGATGACTTGCTTTAGGCGCATATGAAAGAAAAAGTAAAATATTTTTGCATGGTATTAAATATCACTCTATATTTGCAGTCCGTTAGCCGAAGAGACCCGCTCAACGGTTATAGTGCCCGATAGTATAAAGGTAGTACATCTGATTTTGGTTCAGATTGTCTAGGTTCGAATCCTGGTCGGGCAACATTAAAAACTCGGATTGTGTCAACACGGTCCGAGTTTCTATTATACACATCAAAAGCTACTATAGCATAGCATCATGCCATTACAATTTAACAAAGTTCAACTTTTCGCCGGATCAAGCACCCTTGAGTTGGCTGAGAAGATTGCTGAGTCCTATGGTAAGAACCTTGGTCAGAAAACCCTTTCACGTTTCAGTGACGGTGAAATTCAACCTTTCTATAACGAATCAGTAAGAGGAAGCGACGTATTTATCATTCAGTCTACCAATACTCCGAGTGATAATATGATGGAACTCCTGCTGATGATTGATGCCGCTAAACGCGCCTCTGCCCATTACATTACTGCTGTAGTTCCCTATTTTGGCTATGCCCGCCAGGACCGTAAAGACAAACCGCGTGTTGCTATTGGTGCTAAGATGATTGCCAACCTGATCACAGCTGCTGGGGCTCACCGTATAATGACAATGGATCTTCACGCTGCTCAGATTCAGGGTTTCTTTGATATTCCGGTCGACCATCTCGATGCGTCTGTCATTTTTGTTCCTCACATTAAAGCATTGAACCTGCCTAACCTGACGATAGCCTCGCCAGACATGGGCGGATCGTACCGTGCAAGAACTTTTGCCAAATATTTTAATGCTGAGGTTGTCATTTGTGACAAGCAAAGGAAACGCGCGAACGAAATTGAATCCATGTCCATTATTGGTGATGTAACCGGACAAGACATCGTGTTGATTGATGATATCTGCGATACCGCTGGAACGCTCTCAAAGGCTGCCTCCCTGATCATGGAAAATGGAGCCAACAGTGTTCGTGCCGTATGTACCCATCCGGTGCTTTCAGGAAATGCTTATGAGACCATTGAAAAGTCTGCTTTGACCGAACTGATTGTTACAGATACTATTCCACTGAAGCATCAGAGCGACAAGATTAAAGTTTTATCAACTGCCACCTTGTTCGCGAATGCGATTAAAAATGTAAACGAGCACGGATCCATTAGTGATCTGTTTCAAATAAGTCAATAATTAACTAAACAATAAATAATGAAATCAATTGCTATTAGCGGTTCTCTTAGAGAGAACGTAGGGAAAAGGGACGCAAAAGAGCTGCGTTACGAAGGCAAAGTGCCTGCAGTTCTTTATGGTGGTGAAAAACAATACCACTTCTCAGTGTCTGCAGCTGATTTGAAATCGTTGGTGTATACACCCGATGTTCATTTCGTAGATTTGGATCTTGACGGTCAGAAATTTCAGGCGGTCGTTCAGGAAATGCAATTCCACCCGTTGAATGATCTTATTCGTCATATCGACTTTTTAGAATTGAATGAGTCGAAAGAAGTAAGCATGAATATTCCGGTAATCTTGATCGGTACTTCACCAGGAGTACGTGCTGGTGGTAAACTTGTTCAGAAACTGCGTAAACTTCGTGTTAAAGCGCTACCTGCAAACATGCCTCAGCAAATTGAGGTTAGCCTAACACCTCTTGAAGTTGGAAAATCGGTACGTGTTGATCAAATCAAAATCGAGAATGCAAGAGTGTTGAACAATGGTGATGATACCATCGTATCTGTAATCATGTCTCGTGCACTTCGTCAAGCGGAGCAAGAAGCAGCGAAAGCAGCGAAATAAACACTTCACAATATCTATAAAGAAAGCAACGATACTTCGTTGCTTTTTTTTATGTCCTTATATTTCTTGGCTCTAAGCGTATAATTCTTATTTTTGGATCAAGGAACACAAATATGAAATATCTTATTGTCGGTTTGGGAAACATTGGAGCCGAATACGCCGACACACGTCACAATATAGGATTTATGGTCGCGGATGAGCTGGTAAAAAAAATGAATGCCAACTTTTCAACCCTTCGCTATGCTTACTATTCAGAATTCAAGTTAAGAGGACGACTGGTTTATGTAATTAAGCCCACCACATACATGAATCTGAGCGGCAAAGCAGTTCAGTACTGGATGACTGCCTTGAAAATACCACTCGAAAATGTTCTTGTCATCGTAGATGACATCGCCATCCCTTTCGGAAAGATCCGCCTTCGACCCAAAGGAAGCAGCGCCGGGCATAACGGGCTAAAAAGCATTGAAGCGCTTTGCGGCGGTCAGAATTATCCACGCCTGCGCTTTGGGGTAGATAGTAACTTTTCTAAGGGGCGTCAGGCCGATTACGTTCTTAGTGGCTTTGATTCCGACGAACTTCCCGAAGTTCCTTCATTGATCAGTCAATCTGTTGAGATAATAGAAAGTTTTGTCAGCGTAGGGTTAGAATTAACCATGACCCGATTTAATAACTAAGCAATATGATACATATTTACGGCATCAAAGCCTGCAGCACAGTCAAGAAGGCGCTCGTTTGGCTAGATGAAAACCAACTGGCATACCAATTTCACGATTTCAAAAAGGACCCGCCATCCCCTAAAGACGTGAAACGGTGGCAACAGGCATTCGGGTGGGAGCCATTGATAAACCGCAGGGGTACTACCTGGAGAAAAATCGAAAAGAGCCGGCAGGAAGGTATTCAAGATGCAATTTCCGCTGAAGTCCTTATGCTTGAACTGCCAAGTCTAATCAAAAGACCTATTCTTGAAAGTGGTTCTGTAAACTTGTTAGGCTTCGACGCTGAGGAATACCAAAAGTTGCTTGCATAAATATATCATTAGATCAAATAATTACTTATTCATTTATCCTTAAACCTTAGAAATGAAACTATTGAACCTCTTAGCGTCGACTGCATTCGTCGTCAGTCTGGGCTTGTCTGGGAATGCCGTTGCGCAGGAAACCAGTAATTACGACTATGTAGAAGCCTTCAATCCCTATTTCTATACGAAAAATGGCAATCTCTTGCGTTCGGCCAGTGGCAAGCCCGGACCACAGTATTGGCAAAACAGCGTCGATTATAAAATATCAGCCGCTTTAGACGATCAGAAAAGAGAGATCACGGCAAAAGTATCGATGTCGTACACCAACAACAGTCCTGATCAGCTCGATTTTCTATGGCTCCAGCTGGATCAGAATATGTTCCGCGATGATGCTATTGGTACTGCGATCGTACCGCTGACCGATAGTCGCTATGGCGCAAAGGGCGAACAGTTCGACGGCGGTTATAAGATCAAATCGGTCCGGATTGGAAATGAGTCACCCGAATATCTGATCAACGATACCCGCATGCAGGTGTTCCTTCCAAAGGCATTAAGCCCAAAAGGAGGTAAAACGGATTTGACCATTGAGTATAGCTACATTGTTCCTAAGTACGGGTCTGACCGGACAGGAATTCAGGAAACAAAAAATGGTGATATTTATTCCATCGCTCAGTGGTATCCACGAATGGCCGTTTACGACGATATTCTCGGCTGGAATGTTCATCCCTATACCGGTCCTGGTGAGTTCTACCTGGAGTACGGAAATATCGATATAGAGATCACTTCTCCGAGCAACCATTTTGTTGTTCTGGGAGGCGAGCTCCTAAATCCGGAGGAAGTTCTGACACCTACTCAGCTAAAACGGTGGAAGGAAGCGCAGAATAGCGATAAAACCGTAATCATTCGCTCTCAGGACGAAGTAAGAAAGGAATCGCAAGGCACAGCAAAGAAGACACTCACCTGGAAATACCGCTTAGAAAATACGCGTGACGTTGCCTGGGCAAGCTCCAAGGCTTTTATCATAGACGGTGCCCGTATCAATTTGCAGGAAGGTAAAAAATCCTTCGCAATTTCTGCTTATCCAGAGGAAAGCAATGGAAATAATGCATGGGAGCGCTCTACCGAGTATGTAAAGGCATCTGTCGAGCAATACTCAAAACGGTGGTTGAACTACCCTTACCCGGTTGCGGTCAATGTTGCGTCCAATGTAGGTGGAATGGAGTATCCGGCAATTGTTTTCTGTGGTTATAAAGCCAAGGGTGCATCACTTTGGGGAGTAACTGATCATGAGTTCGGACACATTTGGTTTCCGATGATTGTAGGCAGTAACGAACGTCTGCATGCGTGGATGGACGAAGGCTTCAATACTTTTCTTAACGGAATCGCAACAGAGGAATTCAACAACGGAGAATATTATCGGGGTGAACAAGATGCCAATAAACTTTCTGCGTTGCTAACAAACCCCGTTCTGGAGCCGGTGATGACAGCACCAGGTGGAATGAACGAACGTAACATTGGTCTTTTAGCTTACTACAAGCCCGGCTTTGGCTTAAAGATGCTTCGCGATATTGTTTTAGGTCCGGAAAGGTTTGATCGTGCATTGCAGACCTATATTAACGACTGGGCTTATAAGCACCCAACACCCGACGATTTCTTCCGTACCATTGAAAACGTATCGGGCGAAAATCTTGCCTGGTTCTGGAGAAGCTGGTTCCAAAATAACTGGCGCTTAGACCAGGGGATCACCAAGGTCAATAATTCTTCAGAAGGCGCTGTAATTACGATTGCTAACCTTGAAAAAATGCCGATGCCGGTAGTAATGGATATTACCACCAAGAGTGGAAAGACAACTCGTGTTACCTTGCCAGTTGAAATCTGGGAAAGAAATAAAACGTGGGACTACCAGTTTGAATCGAAGGAAGAAATTGTTAAGGTCGAAATTGACCCTGACAAAGTTTTCCCGGATTCCAATTCAAAAAACAATACATGGACAAGATAGTCCACCTGTGATTTCAAGCATTTCATTCTTCAAGGCCGGGTCATACCCGGCCTTTTTCATGAAAGCAGGTATAATATTTGCACATGGACAGGCATGAAGAAAATTTGTCTGATACTTTTGTTATCAACGGTCAGCCTTAGTGTGTTGCAAGCACAAAGTCTTAAAGGAACCGTTTACGAGCTAAACTCCTCGGAACCTATCGGCCAGGTCGATGTAACTAATTTAACTACCAAAGAAGAAGTGCAAAGCAGTCAGATGGGTGAGTTTACAATCGCTGTAAAGCTCGACGATCTCCTCACATTCGCCTATCCCGGTTTTAGGACAGATACGCTCGTCGTGACCAATCTCGACTTCAAACGCGTATATCTCACGCCTATCGCCAATTTCAATCTCCTGGAAGACGTTGAGATCTCAACCCTTTCTGACGCACAACTCGATGAGCAAATTGCGATTGCCGACCGTCAGGGCGGGGCTGTTAATACCGTTTTTGGCGGGGGAGTGGCCATCTCACCTTCCAGAATATTCGGAAAGAAAGGGAAGGAAGCCCGGCAACGATACCAATACCTGATGGCAGAGAAGACTGACCGTGCAATTATGAGGAGGTTCTCACCCGAACTCATTACGTCTATTACACCTTTGGAGGGGGAGGATCTAACCCGTTTTATTGCGAAATACAAACCTTCCTATGGTTTTATCATGAAAGCCGATGATGAGCAATTGCGTTTATATATCATGGATTCCTTTAAAGCGTTTAATCAGCTTTCGGATGAGGAAAAACGAAAAATTGCTTTGCCTACGACGGGCTCATAAGTCGGCCTCGTACAGCAGGAGGGCTTCCGAAACAATAAACGTACTTCCACCAATAAAAATACAATCCTCCTTGTCAGCCTTCGCGGAAGCGGCTTTAACGGCCGTTAATACATCGGGGTAAGATGTCCCCAAGAGTCCGTGTGCCTGAGCCTGCTCAGCCAGTTCGTTGGCCGGAAGTGCACGTTCAAAAGCTGCATTACAGAAATAGTAGAAGGCACCTTGAGGAAGTAATTCCAGGAGTTTCGTCAAACTTTTATCCTTCATTATTCCTACAACCATATGAAGACGTTTAAACGTCGTCTGGTTCAAATTGTCAATAACTTCCTTCCATCCGGCTTCGTTATGCCCGGTGTCACAAATAACCAGCGGTTCGTGGGATAGCGTTTGCCAGCGCGCTCGAAGTCCTGTAATGGTTTGAACCTCGCCCAGCGCCAGGCGCAGACTTTCTTTCGGGATATCGAAGCCCTGACTTCTCAGAGCCTCCACAGCGCTCAATACACCCTTCAGGTTCTTTACCTGGTAAGTGCCCGGCAAATCAAGTCTTATCGAAAGAGGCTCAGACGCCTGATCCAACTGCTTTTTGGATGCTTGTACGAACAAGCCATCGTCCGATCGCTCTAAAGGAATCACATCCCAGCAGTCGCTCGCAAATTGAATCGGACTGTTGCTTGCTAGCGCTTTATCCATAAATACCTGAGCCGACGGAAATTCCTTCTCACTGATGACTACCGGGACACCCTTTTTAATGATGCCAGCTTTCTCACCTGCAATTTCCTCGAGTGTATCGCCCAACATATGCGTATGGTCGGAACTGATATTGGTAATGATAGAGAGTAAAGGATTTATCACGTTGGTGGAATCTAGTCTGCCACCGAGGCCTGTTTCTACAACGGCTATATCCACTTGCTCCTCCGCAAAATGCTGAAATGCCATCGCGACAGTCACTTCGAAGAAAGAAGGCTTCACTTCCTCAATGTACCTCTGGTGGTCAGCTACAAAATTGATTACGAACTGCTTCGACACCATCTGGCCGTCAATGCGTATCCGTTCGCGGAAGTCAAGGAGGTGCGGCGAAGTATACAAGCCGGTTTTATATCCTGAACGCTGCAAGATAGCGGCCAGCATATGGGAGGTAGACCCCTTGCCGTTTGTGCCGGCTACGTGTACCGACTGAAATTTTTGGTGCGGGTTACCTAAATGACTACACAGTTTTATGGTATTGGTAAGATCTTTCTTAATAGCAGCATCACCGACCTTGCTGAACATAGGCAGTATGCTGTAGAGATAATCCAGTGTCTCGGAGTAAGACATTTTCACCTGCAAGGATCGCTATTTTAGCTTGAAGTTAAAGACAATAACACCTGTCTGCACCGGCGGTGCCTTTTCCAAGCGATTGAGTTGCGCGCCCAGGGCTGCACGTTCACATTTCTCAAACAGGTCGTTGTTCGTTATCGTGGTGCCACGAACTCCGGCACGAGCCGAAATAATCTTCCCGTCACGGTCAACCCGAACCTCAACGGCAATTTTTCCCGAGAGCTGCCCATTATCTTCTATTTTTGGCGATACTACGAAGCGTCTGTTTTCCAGACTCAAACTTGCATCACCGAATCCGGACCCGCCTTCGCCGTAATTGGGCGCCAGCGGGTCTCCGTCCTTGGAGCCCTGATTGCCAGGCGTGCTTCCGGTCCCGTCGCCTGTACCCGAGGCATTATTTTTCTTACCCGTGTACAGGGCATTCGGGTTAACTGTTGGTTTGCTTTCTTTTTTTTCAGGAGTCACCGTCGGTGTTGTACTTGGCCGTTCCGACTTGGTTACCACCGCTGGGGCGTCTTCCATATCCTGCGTCACAATCGCCTTATCGCTCGACTGTTGCGAGGCTACAGGTTCCGGATCCGCGTTTGGAACGACACGGTCGGGGAGGGTAGCGTTCGCGTTCGGATCCATCGAAGGCTCCTCAACACTCATATAGTCATCGCCCATACCTTCCGGCGACGTCCCATAATTTACAATCATTCCCCCTGTCCCAAACTGCGGTAACGGATTTCCAAGAATGATAAAATAGCTGATCCCAAGAAAAACCAACATGATTCCTGTCGAAATCCATATGGCTTTAGGATAATTATTTTCTTCTTGTTGGTACAAACTCATAGCAATTCCTTATTGAGGTTTCGGCTCAGTGGCCAACACCAGTTTCAAGCGCAACTGATTGGCAACATCCATCACTTCAATGACGTCCCTGATCGAAACACTCCGATCAACGTATAGCATGATGGTTATTTCCTGTCCCGGCTGCTGATATCCCTGAAGTACAGGCAACAGGTTATCTACCGGTACGGGTTGCTTCTCTATAAAATACTCCAAATTCTCAGTAATCGAAACCGTTATTGTTTTCTTCGCCACCGATTGCTCACCGGAACTCGAACGTGGTAATAACAGTTTCACCACCTGTGGATTGGCGACCGCTGAAGCAAGAAGGAAAAACAACATCAGGAAAAACATTATGTCGTTCAACGCAGTGGTGTGTACTTCAGCTTTCGGACGATCCCGTCTTCTTGTTAATTTCATTACGTACGTACAAAGTTAAATATTCTAATCGGACTTTTCCTATTTAGGAAATTGGCTCTTCCAGCAGATCAATAAATTCAATAGCGTCGGTCTCCATTCTCAGGATGATTCGGTCCACCATTTCATTCAGAATATGATAACCAATGTAGGCTACGATACCAATAATCAGTCCTGTAGCAGAAGATACCATCTTCACATAAAGACCTCCTGAAACCGTTCCGATATTAATAACGCCTTCCAGTTCCACCTGATGAAAGATCGAGATTACTCCAATAATTGTACCCACGAATCCAAGCATCGGCGCAATACCAGCAACGATACCCAGTATGTTGATATTTTTTTCCAATTTTGCCACTTCCAGCTTACCGACGTTCTCAATGGCCCCTTCAATTTCTTTAATCGGTCTTCCGATGCGGAGCAATCCTTTCTGTAACATGCGGCTCAAAGGGCTATTATTGTTGCGGCAGATCGCAATCGCAGATTCCAGTTTTCCGGATAAGATGCTCTGTTTTACTTGAGACATGAGGTTTCTTTCATGCTTGCTAGCTTTTCTAATGGTCAGATAACGTTCAATGAAAATGATCAGTCCTGCCAAGAGAAGAAATGCCAGTGGCAGCATTACCCAACCACCTTTTATCAGGACATCAATAAATCGTAACTCTTCTACCTCAGGCATGGTTTGTTGTGCAGCCGTCATCATAGTATCCAACGGTAATGTGCTGTCGATTTGTAATAGCATAGGTTCTCTTATTCTTTTTTTTAATTATTGGTTGACTTTGTTTTTATAAATCCAGGCGTCAGGATTGATTTCCTTCCTCACCTTGGCGATCGCTTCATTCACTTCGCGCTCGGTGTCAAAGGAAGCATAACTGACTTTATTCAAATTATTTGATCGATTATTTTTTAAAATATAAACCTCGTGTCCTCTGGCATTTGTCCTCTCCACAAATTCGGTTGCCTCTTCCATAGTATGGAAAGCAGCAATAATGATTTCGAAACGTCCGCTCGGCTCCCGGACCAGGGATTCAGTCGTATTTACGGGTGTAGCGGCAGACGAATCAGCAGGCACTGTGGCCGGTTCCGCAACGGTTTGCGTATCGGCCGGTAAGTTCGTCGCAAGCGAACTTCTATCTGCTTGATTTGGCTCGCGTAGCGCACCCACTGTGGCAGCCGTTTTCTCGTCGCCCGACAAGCCACCGGGTTTATACCAGAACCAGGCAAATATTATAAACCCAATTGTCACCAAGGCCGTTGCCAGCCAGATCCAAGACCGCGAGGAATGGTTTTCAGCTGGTGCATCAACAACAAGAGGTGCTTCCTCTATGGGCAACTCCTGCGTGGAAGCCTCTCGCGTCACCGGCTCCCTTATAAGCGGCATTTCAAGCACTTCCTCGTAATCAGGAAAGTCGTTCCAGGCCAGCCCGGCCGCATTGAATTCAATGCGCTCTCCATTCTGTTTCAGTCGGCCTAGGCCCTCGAGAATGACCTCGTCGCCATTGCGTAATTCCGTTTTCAGATCGTGGATTTCAGCCTCGATAAACTGACGGCGCTTAAGGCTGTCAGTTTTCGTAGCAATCAGGTTGAAGATTGAAAATTCAGCAAGCTGCTCTTCGCTGAGGATAAGGTTTTGGAAAGGCGGCACAAAGCACTCTTTCAAAGCATCAAAAAACGCGGGAACCCGTTCTTTTTTGAACGTTCCTACTTCCGGAAGATAGACGGATTGTCCATTCTCCAGAGCCTCCCTCATATATTGTGCTAAGTTGCTCATTTTCTGCCGGCGGCAAAGTTATTTAATTAAAATGAATAATTTAATCCTCCGAAAATATTAAAACCGAGGCGTGGGTAGTAAAGGTATTTTTCGTATTCAGTATTCAGAAGATTATTCGCCTGAATGAATACGCCAAACTGATGGTTTACCCTGTATTCCGCACCGGCACTGAAATCAGCAAAGGCTGAAACCTTCGACACGATGGGTTGAGCCATCGAGTAATCGCCCGTCATCACCGGAGTCATGTAATCGTATGTCCGTGCCGAGGTTTCACCCGAAAACAATACTTCAGCATTTAGAAATACTTTTTCGCTGATGTTGATTCGCGCATTCGATGCAATCTGAACGGCAGGTCTGAACCAGGCTTCTTGCTCGGTGGAAAGTTTATAATCGGTCAAATTCAGGCGCCCTCCCAGGTTAACCGTCTCCGACACCCGGATATTAATCTCTCCTTCCAATCCCGATACGCTGGTCGTTTCATCCAGTCCCGAGTCGTAAATCACGTCAAACCGCGACGGGCGGTTCGGACTGTTGACGAAGAAGGCCAGGTCTTCCACTTTTTTATAATACAGTTTGGCCCGGTATCCGAAAGTTGCTCCCACATTTCCCTTCACACCACCGTAAATATGCATTCGCTCTACTGTATTGTTAATCACGATGTTTTCATTCAGGTAAGGGTTCTCCTGGGCGAGCGTACGAAGAGAGGTCTTGCTGACATCACCTTTCAATCCCCCGTAAATTGTCGCGTATTCAGGCACGATATCCAGTTCGATATCTGCGAAAGGGAAGAGGTTGGTGCGGCTTGAATCGCCCGACTCGGCTACGAAGTTTCCACCCAGCGTCAAGCGATAGTTTGCCCCCTGAAAGCGGATATACGGATTAAGTCGAATGATATTATTGGAACGTTCGAAATCGGTCGCCTTAATCCCGGTGAGGTCTGCTGAAACATTCGCACCAAGATTGAATGCCTGAACCGCCTTATTCACATAACCACTGATTGCAAAAGAGTTTTCCTTCGCATTGTAAGCATCGCCAAAACTATAGGCGTCTGCTTTGAGCGAGTAGCTGAGCGAGGTATCGTCCGGGTCAAAGTTCTTCAGCAATTCACCTGTCAGAAAAATATTGTTGAACGCCTGTTTCTCAAAGTCGGTCGGAATATTTTCCGTCTCCGGGATTAAACCATAGAAGTTAGTTCCGTACCGAGTATAGCCCAGCTCGCCTGTTAAGGTAAATTTTTCAAGGATACTTCGCCCGAAAACACCAAACTGCTGCTCAGAATACTTCTGGCTCGGGTAGTCGCCTTTCTGACTTAAGTGTTTTGCATAAAACCCACGCTGGTAGTATTCGTCTGTTCCGGAGTTAATATACAGCTCGCCCAATATCGAATTAAAATTCCCGATTCCTAGCTTCGCATAGTTGTTGGTCATGATATCGGCGCGCGTAGAATTCAATTCCTGAATGTTCAGCCGTCCCATTCCCGATGGATTATTCAATCGTTTATCCAGTACATTATACCGTAACTTTGGCTGAAACTTCCGAGAATCACTTAAGTCGGGGCTTCGTCTTATCTTCACTGCGTCGGCAAGCACCGGCCTGTAATCGCGAACTACCTCAACCTCTTCAATGGCGGTTGCTGCCTGCTTTGTTGTATCTATCTGTGCAGAAGCCGATAGTGAAAAGGCACACAAACCCGTTAAAAATGTATATTTAAGCATTGAATTCTTCAATATCATGGCTTATTTCTTATTGTTAATTTTGTCTAAACGTTTCTTGGCTTCAGGGAGAATATCATCTTCTTTATTCTCGTAATTCTCAATGATACTTTCAAGCGTGCTCTTTGCCTGGAATTCATCTTTAAGAGCCAGATAAGTATCAGCCAATAATATAAAGCTTTTTGCAACCCAGTAGTCGTGCGATGGCATATTCTTAATCAGGTCGAAGGCCGTTTCCTGTGCCGCTTTGATTCCTTTCTCGTCAAACTGAAGCTGACCGTAATTATACTTGGCTTCCGCGCCTACTACTGTCTGACTAGCATCTGCAGCTGCCTTGAAATCCTTCTTCGCTTCCGCTTTGTTGTTCTTCGCTAAATTCGCCTTTCCGGAATAAAGATGTGCTTTGGCGATCTCCTCTTGCGATGATTTTTCATAACTTTTTACAAAACCGGCATATTTCAGGGTTTCATCCATGTCGCCCATCATATAATAGCTAAGCATCAGATTGTTCACAGCGAAGCCATAATTGGCACGGTACTCTGCGGTTAGTTCCAGCTTTTTCAGAGAAGCAATCGCCTCATTGTACTGCTCTAGCTGAAGGTGTAATTGGGAAACGCTGATTAGGGTTCGCTCAGTGTATGGGCTGGTCCAGTCGTTTAGAATAATATTATAATCGTGAAGCGCTTCCTTTGGCTTTCCAGTCCGCCATAAACTTTCGGCCCGAATGAAACGTGCATATTTCTCCTGAATCGGTTTGGGGAATTTGTCAAAGTAAGCGTTAATCGCTTCTACTGCAGCATCATACTCGCCTCGCGCAAAGAATCCGTTGGCAGCCTGGAAAGTGATATTATCCTGCTCCGCGGTGCTCAGGTTCCCGATGCTCGTCGTTTGCGCATAGCTCAGGTATCCCTGCGCGTCGCCCTTGTCGATATAAATATTTTGAATGGATTTTAGCGCAAGTTTCGCCTCGTCTGTCGTCGAATAATCTTCCACGACACGTTGAAAAACTTTAATCGCTTCTTCGTTTTCCTGATTGTTGTAATGTACCAGGCCGATCGTTACCAGCGCACGCGGAACATAACTGCTTCGTGGATATTTGTTCACCATCTCCTGCAGTCCGGTAATTGCAATGTCGGTCTCGCCGCGAAGGAAGTGTGAATAAGGTATCTCGAAAGCGGCGTCGTCTGAATAGTTCGAATTAGGGAATTTTTGCTGTAATTCAAGCAAGGTTGCGATTTTGGTATCCACCTGTCCCTGTAAGCCCTGGATAATTCCCCGTTGATACAAAGCATAGTCTTCACCTTTCGCCTTCGCGCTGATTAATTTATTGTACTGTGTCATTGCGCGGTCGTAACTCCGGAGCGAAAAATACGAATCTCCCAATCTCGCAATAGCGTCGTTCCGGGTATTGGCATCCATATCGCCGGAAGCCAGAAAACGCTCAAAATAGTTTGCTGCTGTGGTAAATGAGGAATTGCGATAAGCCGCATATGCGAGCGCATAATTTGCATAATTGTATACCGACGTATTTTTTGCAGCCGGATAGCGGAGGAAGCGGTCGAAATTCACAACAGCTTCACCGTATTTACGTACTTCATACATAGCTTCTGACTTCCAGTAGGTTGCCAGCGCCTGTATCTCACCGTCTATCGGGTAACTCTCAGAACGCATAAATAAGGAAATTGCGTTTTCAAACGCGCGCTCATTGTAGTGTTCAAGTCCTCTGTAGTAGGTTACCTTTTGATAGGCCGCATTCGCCTCGGGGCTTCGCTTATCGATGGTTTCCAGAATGTTAACCGCCTCAAAGTAATTTTTGGTACTAAGCAGGATTTCCGCCAGCAAGGTTTTTGCCTCATCCAGTTTAGCAGACTTTGGATAGGTCTTCAGAAAGTCCTGCGTAGCGTCCAATGCCACCTGATGGAATTCCAGTTCGTAGGAAAGCTTGGCATAATTTAAAGCTCCCTCTTCCTTCAGCTGAGGATCAAAGTCAAGTTTAGATGCCTTGAAGAACGCATTTCGGGCACTTTCCTTATTGCCGGCCTTCAGGAAGGCATCACCCAGCGTAATCATACCGGCCTGGTAGTAAGCCTCTGGCTCATCCAATCGCTCCAGTTCAGCAATCGCCTTTTTAATGTCTCCTTGCTTATAGGCAATATATCCAATGTTGTAGGTATCCTGATTGCTCTGCGTTTGGCCCTGGTCGGCAGCCTGATACTTGTCGTAATAGATTTTTGAATTTTCCAGATCCCCCTTCGCAAAGTAAGTAGCGCCCACAATTCTGAACAAATCCGTTTCGCTCTCTTGCTTGGTCGTCTCCAGGATAGGTATGGCATAGGCTAGCACATCGTCGTAGCGTTTGTCCAGATAGTATAAAGACGCAATGTAATACGGGTAACTGCTTTCAAACTCCTTCGACCCTTTCAAACGTTCGAACTCACTTAAGGCTGTTTTGTATTCACCGTCCAGGTAGGCAAGGTAGGCGTAATAGTATATGGCAGATTCACTGAAGGCGGAACGCTCATTTTTGAGACGCTCAAAAATGGGCTTTGCTTCCTTAGTTCGGTCCTTCTTAAAATATGAATAAGCCAGTTTGAACCGATATTCTGAACTCTCTGACCCGCTTAACGCGCCACCATCGAGTTTCTCAAACCATTCGATCGCCTTGTCGTAATTCTTCTGTGCAAAATAAGAACGCCCTACCTGGTAATAGGCGGCCTTTGTACTGGAGCTGGTTGGGTAATCCCGAATAAATTTCAGGAAAAGATCCTCAGCGTCACGGTTTCCTACTTCAAGCGCACAAACAGCCTGGTAGAACCGTGCCCGTTCTTTTATTAAACTAACCTCTGCTTGTTCATCTTCCTGAATAACTGAGCGTATCCGTGAACTTTCTACTTTATCGAACTGCTTCGCTGCAGCTACATATTTGCCCCGCTCATACAATTCCATTCCGCTCTTGTACGCCTTGTCTATTTCCTGCCAGGCACTTTGCTGAGCATATGCTCCGCTGGCAACTAAGCTGAGTGCAAGACTAATTTTAGTGAATTTTTTAAACATATTGTCTAATATCCTTTTTGTGCTAAGATAAGATGATTATTGCTCTTTATAGAATTATTTATAAATGATTAGCCATTAATTAAACGGCAAAAACCGCTAAAAAAATATAGCTAAGCCATATTAAATGAATCAAATGAAATCTAACCTCGTTTGGCAGCGAGCAGATAAAGAACCGCCATTCGGATGGCCACGCCATTTTCGACCTGGTCTAATATAATTGAGTGTGCACTGTCGGCAACATCGCTCGTAATTTCAACCCCCCGGTTGATAGGTCCGGGGTGCATAATAATAATCTCCTTATCCAGCGAGTCAAGAATTGACTTGTTTAACCCGTATAGCATGGAATACTCCCGCAGCGAGGGGAAGTATGCAATATCCTGCCGCTCCAACTGGATTCGGAGCATGTTGGCAACGTCGCACCAGTTCAGCGCCTTGATGAGGTCATGTTCCACCTGCACCCCCAATGATGCAATGTGTTTGGGGATCAAGGTTGTAGGGCCACATACCATTACTTCGGCTCCCAGTTTTTTGAGGCAGAGGATATTGGATAGGGCGACCCGGGAATGGAGGATGTCGCCGATAATTGCAATTTTGCGACCCCGTACATCCCCTAATTTTTCGCGTATCGAGAAAGCATCCAGAAGGGCCTGCGTGGGATGTTCATGCGCGCCATCGCCCGCGTTAATAATCTGTGCGTCTATATGGTTTTTCAGGAAGACTCCAGCCCCTGGGTAAGGGTGCCTCAACACCACCATGTCCACCTTCATCGCCAGGATATTATTGACCGTATCGATCAGCGTTTCTCCCTTGCTAACCGACGATGAGGAAGCTGAAAAGTTTACAACATCCGCTGAAAGTCTTTTTTCTGCCAATTCAAAAGAGAGGCGTGTTCGGGTAGAGTTTTCGAAAAAGATATTCGCAATGGTGATGTCCCGCAGCGAAGGCACCCGTTTGATCGGTCTGTTAAGCACATCTTTGAAGGTGTCAGCCGTTTCAAAAATTAGTCCAATGTCATTCGCGTCTAAATCCTTTATTCCCAGAATATGTCGTGTGCTCAATTCCTTTTTTGCGTCTTTCATGCTTGTGATGGTCGAAATTAGTATAAGCCTTAAGCCGGTTCTTCATTTATTAATAAAACCTGATCCATTTCATCGGTTTCCTGCCAACTCACAATCACCTTCTGTGAATTGATGGAGTCAACAGAAAGGCCAATATAATCGGGTTCAATCGGCAAGTGTCTGGCAAACCGGCGGTCAACAAGAACCAGCAGTTCCACCTTTTGCGGTCTGCCGAACGACTGAAGTGCGTCGAGTGCCGAACGAATCGTACGGCCCGTCCACAGAACATCATCCACCAAAATCACCTTCTTGTCTTCTACGATGAAATCCATGTTTGTACTGCTTGGTGAAAGCGGTAAAGATCCCTTCATTCGGAAGTCGTCGCGAAAAAAAGTGATATCAAGGTCTCCAGAAGGTATCTGGTTCAGACTAAGGGTCTTCTTTAACTCCTTCACAATTCGGCGGGCAAGGTAAACCCCGCGAGGCTGAATGCCTACGATAACGGAATCAGAAAAATCCTGGTGGTTTTCGATCAACTGGTGGCAAAGACGCTGAAGGGTAATTTGAAATTTAGCTCCGCTTAACAGAATGGAATTTTGCATCAGTGGTTTTATTTGGTCAAAAATAACATTTTTTTCATAAACCTTCACAGTCAGCCAGATATTTGGACTCTAATTTGCTTTTAAAATAAATACAATTATAAAAAAAGAAATGATGAGAAATTTATTGATTGTTGCCGGAATAATTCTGTTGATCTGCTGGGTAATTGGTCTGATTTTTAAGGTTGTCGGACTGGCCATTCATGCACTGCTGATTGTGGGCCTTTTCTTTCTGGTACTGAGCCTCATTCGCAATAAGCGAAGACGTCGTAATATCCGCTAACAGACAATAAAAAAGCCCGGTAAGATCAAACTTACCAGGCTTCTTATATTTTGCAGAACTTTTCTTAATAGGCAAGGTCGTCCGCTTTACTTTCGGCTTCCGCTGCGGTCGAATAAGCATTTTCAGAGAACTCATAACGCTTTTCGATCACCTCCTGATTGTTCTTTATATATTCAACGGTATCATTTAATCCTTCAACGAACTTTTCAAAATCCTCTTTGTATAAAAAGATCTTGTGTTTTATAAATACGCCATCTTCGAGTCTTTTCTTACTTTCGGTGATAGTTAGGTAATAATCGTTCGCACGTGTGGCTTTAACATCGAAAAAATAGGTGCGTTTCCCTGCTCTCACTTTTTTGGAATAAACCTCTTCACGATCTCTTTTGTCAAAATCTCCCATTTTAAAAATTTTAAATAAGTTCTAAATCGCTATAAATATAAATCAATAAATTTAAAATATGCAAACATTACTTTACAAAAACATGAAATATTCATTATTTTGTAGTAATTTTTAAGTTTTTAACAGTTACTCCGAACTGGCTAGAAATCAGTGTCGAAGGAGGGGGAGAGAAACGACTTGCAGTACGTTGGCGTTGGCGAAGGTCCATTTACCGACTGGAAACCGTTGATTACCGACAAAAGACCGGTGCCGACCTACCGGTCCTTTCCAAAGAAATGCAATTCGCTAATTTCGAGTTTGTTAAATCAAATTCTATGAGATCGATCGCACTTCTACTTCTGGCATTTCCATTCGTTTTGTTTTTGGTTGACCTGATTGCGCAATACACCCGGCAGCGTTAAGAGCCCATTTATCGTCGGTGACCACAATAAAAAGGGACCGACTCTCTCGAGCGGTCCCTTCATGTTAGTCAATTTAATCTATTTGTTCTGGTTCATCCGGATGATGTTCAGTGCACCTCCTGCTTTGAACCATTCAATCTGTTGTTCGTTGTATGTATGATTTACGTTGAATGAGTCATTTGTTCCATCAGCGTGGTTCAGCACAACACGAAGCGGTTTCCCAACGCTGAACTCTGTCAGTCCAATGATATCGATACGGTCATCTTCCTGAATAAGGTCGTAGTCAGCTGGATTTTCAAAAGTGATTGCCAGCATTCCCTGCTTTTTCAGGTTGGTTTCGTGAATACGCGCAAACGACTTCACCAGAATTACACGAACGCCCAGGTGTCTTGGCTCCATGGCAGCATGCTCCCGCGATGATCCCTCACCATAGTTCTCGTCACCTACAACGATGGTATCCACTCCCGCCGCTTTATAAGCACGCTGTGTAGCCGGTACCGGGCCATATTCTCCTGTAAGTTGGTTTTTAACGCGATCGGCCTGATCGTTCGCAAAATTGATCGCACCAATCAGCATATTATTCGAGATATTGTCCAGATGTCCACGGTATTTCAACCAAGGGCCTGCCATCGAGATATGATCGGTGGTACATTTACCTTTCGCTTTAATCAACAAGGTAAGTCCGGTCAAATCCTCACCGTTCCATGGTTGGAACGGATCCAGCAGTTGCAGTCGGTCTGAAGTTGGGCTCACCACTACCTGCACGGTGTCGCCGTTAGTAGCGGGTGCTTGATAACCGGCATCTTCCACTGCAAATCCCTTTGATGGCATTTCTAGTCCGCTAGGCTCATCCAGTTTTACCTGTTCGCCCTGTGCATTGGTCAGCGTATCGGTCAAAGGATTGAACGAGAGCGATCCGGCGATAGCCAGCGCTGTCGTAATTTCAGGAGAGGCTACGAAGGCATGTGTATTCGGGTTACCATCATTCCGTTTGGCGAAGTTACGGTTGAAAGAAGTTACAATTGAGTTTCTTTCTTTCTTGTCTGCTCCGTGACGATCCCATTGGCCAATGCAGGGTCCACAGGCGTTCGCCAGTACAGAACCTCCGATTTTTTCGAAAGTATCCAGGAAACCATCTCGCTCAATGGTATAACGAACCAGCTCAGAACCTGGAGTAACGGTATATTCCGCCCGAACCGTCAAGCCTTTATCGATAGCCTGTTGCGCGAGGGAAGCCGCCCGGCTGATATCCTCATACGAGGAGTTTGTACACGAACCGATCAAACCTACCTCAAGTTTTTCCGGCCAGTTGTTTTCTTTAACAGCCGCTGCAAATTTGGAAATAGGCCATGCCAGATCCGGTGTGAAAGGGCCGTTTACATGCGGCTCAAGTTCTGACAAATTAATTTCAATCACCTGGTCGAAATACAACTCAGGGTTTGCATAAACTTCTTCGTCACCGGTAAGGTGCTGCTTAATCTGGTTGGCAAGGTCGGCCACATCAGAACGTTCCGTACCGCGTAGATAGGCCTCCGATTTTTCATCGTATCCGAAGATGGAAGTCGTTGCACCGATCTCAGCACCCATATTACAAATGGTTCCTTTTCCGGTTGCCGACAAGGTACGGGCTCCTTCACCAAAATATTCCACAATGGCGCCTGTACCGCCTTTTACGGTCAGGATGCCAGCAACTTTCAGAATTACATCCTTGGCAGAAGTCCATCCCGATAATTTGCCGGTTAATTTCACCCCAATCAGTTTAGGAAACTTTAGCTCCCAGGGCAATCCGGCCATCACGTCACAGGCATCGGCACCACCCACACCAATCGCAATCATGCCGAGTCCGCCGGCGTTAGGCGTATGCGAGTCTGTCCCGATCATCAGTCCCCCGGGAAATGCATAGTTTTCCAAAACCACCTGGTGGATAATTCCCGCTCCCGGTTTCCAGAAGCCTAGTCCGTATTTATTTGAAACCGATGCTAAAAAGTCGTACACCTCACGATTCTGCTCATTGGCAATTTCCAAATCCGCATCCGCTCCAATCTTGGCCTGAATCAGGTGATCGCAATGTACAGTCGACGGAACCGCTACCTGTGGTCGGCCAGCCTGCATAAATTGCAAAAGCGCCATTTGGGCTGTTGCATCTTGCATCGCTACGCGGTCGGGTGCGAAGTCAACATAATCAGTTCCTCTTTCGTAGGCTTTTTCTGTTTCTCCATTCCAAAGGTGAGCGTAAAGAATCTTCTCAGTAAGAGTGAGCGGTTTGCCAACTAAATTTCGGGCAGCGTCAATGCGTCCTTCAAATCGTTGGTAAACACTTTTTATCATTTCGATATCAAATGCCATATTGTTTATTGTTTGTTTAAGATGATAATTTTCCAGCTTTAAGCCAGTTAAAAGACAGGTGGGCTGAAATTTGTTGCGAATTTACAAAAAATCTTATGAATATAAGACCGCAATTTGTTTAAAGCCGCTCCTTTACATTGGCTTAACATAATGATAAGCTAAACTTTATGGCTCGCTAACACAGGCTTCATATTGCCAAGCGTTCTTTGTGGCAGAATTAAACAAAGGATGAAAATGAAAGTTTTAAAGAGAATTGTCGCGATGGCAATTTTCATTCTCGCAGCTCAAAGTGGGTTTGCGCAGACCGCCTCGCTGACAGGGATCGTCACCGACGCCCAAACCAAAGAAACCATTATAGGAGGAAACATCAGTCTGGAAGGAACCTCCTACCGTGCCGTAACCGACCTCGACGGAAAATTTACGCTCTCATCGGTGAAAGCAGGCAAGTACAACCTGATCGTTTCCTATATGGGGTATCAGCCACAGATGCTTCCTGTAACCGTTCAGGCCGACCAGACAACCACCCTCAGCATTGAACTTCGCTCTGAGTCCACCCAGATGGAAAGCGTTACCGTTACAGCCCGTGCGAATCTGGCGAACGCAACGGCGCTTATGGCAGAGCGAAAAGAAGCCACCATCGTGGTTCAGAAAATTGGCGCGCAGGAAATGGACCGGAAGGGGATTAGTGATGTCGGAGAGGGTCTTGCCCAGATTTCAGGTGTATCCATGGGAGATAACCGGGCACTGTTTGTCAGGGGACTCGGCGATCGTTATAACAACGCTACGCTGAACGGTCTTCCAATTCCGTCAACCAACCCCGATATGAAACTTATTCCCCTGGATATTTTTCCGGCTTCTATTGTTGAAAACATTGCGGTCGTAAAATCCTATACAGCCCCTTTTTACGGCGACTTCTCTGGTGGTACCATCGATGTCACTACCAAGGGGTACCCGGCAAGACCCTTCTTCAAAGTATCGCTGTCCTCCGGTTACAACTCCATCGTAAGCGGAAAGGATAATTTTCTGATGTCGCCTAAATCGACCCGTGGCTTCTTTGGCTTCGATAAAGGCCGGCGTGAAATGCCCGACATGGTGGCGCAAACAAACAGCTTCAATTCGTCGCAAAATGGCCAGACACTAACCCCCGGCTTCGCAACCAGCTGGACGCCTTATTCCACCACCGCTCCGCTGAACAGGGGGATTTCTATAGCGGCCGGTAACCGTTATTTCCTGAAGAACGATCAGCGTTTAGGGTTCCTTTTCAACCTGAGCCATAAAAACGGCTACTCTTACGAAGATGGCGTTTCGGCCTTGTACAATGCACAAGCATCGCCGCGCTACCGCTACGACACTCAGAATTTCGGCTATAAAACCAATTCGACAGCCTTGCTATCCCTTACCTACGGGCCTAATACCCGTTCCAATTATACCTTTACCGGACTGGTGGTAAATCAATCAAACGACAATGTCTTTGAAAATGCCGGTGTACATGCCGATATCGATAATCCTATTATCGGAAGGCGCAATACCCTGGTTCAAAACAGTCTGTATACCACTCAGCTGAATAGTAATTTCGACTTTTCCGATCATCTGAAGCTGAACTGGGCCGTAGGCTATACCAAAACCATCGGTTCAACCCCTGATCGCGTTCAGAATACCTTCGAAGAGGGTGGTAATGGATACGTTCTGAAAAACAGAAATAATGCTGACAACCACCGGTTTTTTTCCGAACTCGACGATAATGAAATTTCAGGAAAGGCGTCCGTGGATTTCCTGAACAAAAATGAAAACTCACCGCTCTTGAGCGTTCAGGTGGGGGTCAACGGAAAGTATAAATTCCGCGACTTCCGCGCTCGACAGATCGATACGCGTATCTCCAACCGGAGCATCGTTGACTTAAACAACGTAGACAATATCCTGAGCGAGTCGAACTTGTCGTCGGGCGACTGGGAATATCGGGAAACCTACTACGGTGCCAATAAATACAATGCAAAATTGGGAATCGCAGCACCATACGTAAACGTTAACATGAACTGGAATGAGAAATGGAACCTGGTTGCCGGCCTGCGCGCGGAAATCTCAAGCCAGTCGCTCGACTATAAAAAAGGGCGCGATGCCGAAGACGCCCCTTTCCGTACCAATTCCCTTTCGCAAGTCGATTTCCTGCCCGGAGCTACTCTAAAATATCTGTTTGATGAAAAGTCTAATATTTTGCTTGCCGCAAGCCGTACCATGTCGCGCCCGCTGTTTGTGGAGGTTGCTCCTTTTCGTCTAAATAATGCAGCTGCAACGGCCGAGCAGGAGGGAAACCCGTTCCTGAAAAACAGCGCGAACTATAACCTCGATCTGAAATACGAAATATATCCCTCAAGAGGCGAGTTAATGGCTTTTTCTCTATTCGGAAAATACATCCAAAATCCAATTGAAATGATGCAGTTGGCTTCCTCAGAAGCTGTATTTTCTTTCGTAAATTCCAACCAGGCAGTGGTTGCGGGGGTAGAACTGGAGTTTAATCGCAATCTGGGCAGTCTCCTGAAATCGGAATTCCTGAAAAAGGCATCTTTAGGTTTCAACGGCTCTTATATGTATAATCAAATTGAGTTTAAAGACGATCGTATCGCCGAACTAAGCGAACAGGGCTACCCGGTAACGCCCACCAACAGAAGCCGTCCACTGTATGGTGCTTCACCTTACCTGATCAACCTGGATCTGTCGTATAAGGCCGATTGGAATGAAGAAAAGCAAACCAGCACTACCTTTACCCTGGCATACAACACCTTCGGAAAACGCCTTTTTGTGGCTGGTTCGCAGGGCGCGGGCGACATCTATGAAATGCCTTTCAACTCACTGAATGCGCAAATCAATACCCTGTTAAACAGAAATCTCGGCTTTGATATATCCATCTCCAATCTGTTGAACCCGGCGGTAAAATTCGAGCAGGAATTTGATACGCAGAACCTGGCCTTTTCGGAATTCAAGCGAGGGGTCACGGTAGGGGCTTCTTTAAGCTATAATTTCTAACAAAAGCCATCCGAAGTAATTGCAAGGTTTAAGGTTTCTTAATATTCAGGTAATACAGGAAGCCTTCCTTTGCTAGAAGAAAATAGAACAAGACTCTTAAAAATAAAACAAACATTCAACAAATGAAAAATTTCAGAATCACAAAAACCCTGGCCCTTGCACTAAGTGCATGCATGCTGTTTGCATCCTGTTCTGACGACGACAACCCAACGCCAATCAATCCCGGCGATGGTGGCGTCCTTGAAAACAATGCAACCTTATCAGGTGATATTACTAAGAATACAACCCTGGCCAAAGGGAATACTTACTTTCTAAAAGGGGGGGTACACGTGATGGACGGAGCTACTCTTACCATTGAGGAAGGTGTAACGGTTAAATCGGATCCCGATGACGGGTCTGCAGCGTATCTTCTGATTGAGAAAGACTCCAAGATCGAAGCTATCGGTACAGCGGATGCCCCCATCGTTTTCACTTCCGGAATGGCAAACCCGGAGGCGCAAGACTGGGGCGGATTGATTCTGACCGGCCAGGCACCGATCAACGTGCCGGGCGGAAGTGCCAAGTCGGAAATGGGTGACGTAGATTACGGTGGCAACGATGCCAACCACAGCTCAGGAACATTGAAATATGTGCGCGTCGAATACACTGGTAAAGTTTCAAGTTCTGAGAAAGAACATAATGGAATTACCTTCGAAGGCGTTGGTGCAGGTACCACCGTAGAGCATATCGCGGTATACGAAGGTGGAGACGACGGCATTGAATTCTTTGGAGGAACCGTGAACGTGAAGTATGCCGTGGTGTACGGAGCGCAGGACGACTCGTTCGACTGGACATACGGTTGGAAAGGCAAAGGCCAGTTCTGGCTTGCCGTGCAGGGCGATTTCCTTGCCGATCGTGGGATCGAAGCGGATAACAACGGAAGTAACCGTGCGCTTTCCCCATATTCAGAGCCAATGCTTGCCAATGTAACGCTTGTCGGATCAACCTTAGCTAAAACCGGGGATAATGCAGAGAGCAATCCGGAAGCGGGAAAAACCAGAGCCATTAAATTACGTGAAGGAACTAAAGGTAAACTTTATAATTTCGTAACCTACGGTTTCTCTTCGGGCGTGGAAGTAGAGCACGACGAAACGTTAGCCAACATGGTAGACGAATCCCTTATTTTTGCCAATTCATCCCTTTATGGTCCGAAAGCCTGGAGCTTCAAAACTTCCGCTGGAGATACTTTCACAGGCGATAACTTATTCAGCACAGTAACCAGCAACAAGGCCGATGCAGGTACCAAGCCTGCTTTCATCAGCGGTAAATTCCTCGGAACCGATGCGGATGGTGCGGCTGATCCGAAAACGCTTGATAACTGGTTCGATACTGCTAACTATCGCGGTGCCGTTCCTGCCAACAACAACTGGGTTGAAGCTGGTTCATGGGCACGCCTTAAAAACTAAACAAAACCTCCCACTTTAAATTCATCCTTTAATTCGGGAATAAGAAGTCTGCGCTTGCGCAGGCTTTTTTTTTTGTAAAAAACTTAGCAAAAACCGACGTTACTTGCATTTAACTTCGCTTTGCAATAGTTTCGTACTGGCTTATGAAAAACTGGTTCGAAAAACACTTGTTCATGACCCGGAAGGAACTAAGAGGGCTTTCCTTCCTCACGCTTATTTTTCTGCTGCTTTGGTGGTCGCCCTTTCTGTATCGTACGTTTATTTTCAAGCCCGGGGTCGCCGACTTGCGGGTTTACGAAAAAGAAATAGCAGCCTTCCTTGCGAGCGAACGAACTCCGGGCGACAAAGCGCCGCTTACTCCATCCACAGCCTTCGAGGGATTTCCCTTCGACCCCCATACAATTAGCATAGAGCAAGGGCATCAGCTGGGCCTGTCCAACCGTCAGGTTCAAATGATTCAAAATTACGTTGCTAAAGGCGGCCGCTTCCGAAAGAAAGACGATCTGGCAAAAATTTACTCCATCACGGAGGCTGATTTCCAACGCCTGGCTCCCTACATCCGGCTTGCCGGTACGCCCGGGATGGCCGAGCAGCGAAGCGGTCGACAGCGTACGCGGCCAGCCCAGGGAAAAACGCTTTTGATAGAGTTGAATGCGACTGACTCGCTTGAGCTTCAGGAGCTTCGGGGAATAGGGCCGGTGTTCGCCTCGCGGATCGTCCGTTTTCGCGATCTGCTTGGAGGGTTTTACGATAAGGCTCAACTGCTCGACGTGTACGGCATGGAACCCGAGCGCTTCAAGCAAATAGAAAAGCACGTCTATGCTGACTCCTCCAAGGTCACGAAGATAGATATCAACAAGGCCGATTACGCCACTCTCAATAAGCACCCATGGATTTCAGCCCGGCAGGCCCGGCTGATTATCAACTACCGGCAGCAACATGGAAATTACAGAAAGGCAGACGATTTATTGGGTATCGAAGTTATAAATGAGGAATTTTTACGTAAAATTGTGCCATATTTGAAATTTTCTGATGATTGAAAATAAATTGAAAGCGGTCATCCGCGACATCCCGAATTTCCCTAAGGAAGGAATTGTATTTAAGGATATCACGCCAATTCTACAAGATCCTGCGCTGTGTGGAGAGATTGCGGAAGCCTTTGCACGCGAGTTCGCCAATCTGCAGCTCGACGCGATTGTGGGCGTAGAAAGCCGCGGTTTTTTATTCGGACTGCTATTGGCTAATAAACTGAACTTGCCCTTTATTCCGATTCGGAAGGAAGGGAAGCTGCCCGCCGACACCTTAAAGCAAAGCTATGACCTGGAGTATGGTTCGGCAACCATTGAAATCCACCAGGATGCCTTCAAGCCAGGTGCGCGGTTATTAATTCACGACGATCTTTTAGCTACCGGAGGTACCGTTGTAGCGGCTAGTAAGCTGGTACAAAAGATGGGAGGAGTAGTAGCCGCTTTCGCCTTCGTTATCAATCTGAATTTTCTGAAAGGCAGTGAACGGATTATTCCTTACTGCGACCGGGTATTTTCACTGGCCAGCTTCGACTAAAGTTTTCTGCCGCTAATCGTTACTTCCATTTTCATAGTCATCGGTATTTCGAAACCCTGGGCAATAAGTTTGGCATCGATATCCATCCCAATCTGTCCCGAAGAAACCATACCGGTTCTGATATCGGTTTCCATGGTACCTTCCTGTTTACCCGACAGTTCCAAGTCATAGTCTGCCTCTTTGCTAACCGCCGAGATTCCGCCGTTCACATTAATCCAGGCGAGGTCTTCGCTGCTTCCTTCAAGCGTGTACGTTAGGTCGGAGGTCATCAGGACCGGTGAAATGTCCATTGTTTTGGAAATATTCCAGCTTTCGCCCATGGCAACCGGTCGCCCGGCGTAAATATTCATATCGAGCGATTGAACCAGGGAGGAGTCGCTCAGCATGCCCTTAATCTCATCGCTCAGAGTAAGTCCGGAAATCATCTCCGAGTATCCTTCTACCTTACTCACATTACCCTCAGGAGTCATGAAAACGGTGAAAGGTTTGTCGATCAAGCCGTCCAGGGCAGATAAGTTGCCTGTTCCAGGAAGGTCAGAGTCGTACGCGATCTGATTTTGGGGCATATCAAAATTCATCTGAATCCGTTTGTATGCCACTTCAATTTTTATCAGTTTTCCATCGTTGCTCAGGACGTTGTAAGCATAGTCGGTGGTCATTCGCTGATCAATCGAGATGCTTTGCCCCATAACCTCCTGTACAATTTGCTGGTTCATCCCAACGGAATACAGGTACTGATCGCCAGCCTGCAGGTTCAAGTGCAGATCGACTTTAGGTTCAGAGCCCGCGTCTTCCGTTACCTGTGCAAAGGAAGTTAGCGAAAACGCGATGAAAAGGAAAAATGAAGAAAGAATTTTCATTGGTGATGAATATAATGATGAAGCAAAAGTAATATATAAAATCGACTAGACGGCTTTTATAAAACGCATTATTTGAGTAGATTTGTTAAAACCCTAGTTATGAATTTCCCCAATAAGACTGTGAACGCATATAGCGAAAATGATGCCATGGTAACTGACATGGTCAGAAATTTTGCTGAGAAGAATATCCGCCCGTACCTGATGGATTGGGACGAGAGCCAAACCTTCCCGATTGAGGTGTTTAAGAAAATGGGCGAACTCGGGTTGATGGGCGTATTGGTGCCGGAAGAATATGGCGGAGCCGGGCTCGGCTACCACGAGTATGTAAGTGTCATCACGGAAGTCGCCCGGGTGTGTGGCTCGGTGGGTCTTTCACTGGCGGCCCATAATTCCCTTTGTACCGGACATATCTTAACTTTTGGAAACGAGGAACAGAAAGGCAGATGGTTACCTAAACTTGCTACTGCCGAATGGATTGGCGCGTGGGGACTTACCGAGGCGAATACCGGATCAGACGCGCTGGGTATGAATACGACTGCCGTGGACGATGGTGATCATTATGTAGTGAATGGCACCAAAAACTGGATCACCCATGGAAAATGCGGCGATATTGCCGTCGTGATGGTTCGAACAGGCGAGAAAGGACAAGCAAATGGAATCTCCGCCCTGGTAATCGAAAAGGGAACACCCGGTTTTGCTCACGGCAAAAAAGAAAATAAGCTGGGCATGCGTGCTTCCGAAACCACTGAGTTGATTTTTGAGGAGTGCCGGGTTCCGAAAGGAAACCTGCTGGGCCTGCCTGGAGAAGGCTTTAAACAAGCGATGAAGGTGCTTGATGGCGGGAGGATTTCCATTGCAGCTTTGGCCCTGGGAATTGCTAAAGGTGCTTTCGATGCCGCGGTCAATTATTCGAAAGAAAGGCAACAGTTTGGTAAACCTATCTCCAGTTTTCAGGGAATCTCTTTTAAGCTGGCCGATATGGCTGCCGATATAGAAGCAGCCGAGTTGCTTATACGCAAAGCAGCGGAGCTTAAAAACGAGCATAAGCCAGTTACAAAAGCATCGGCCATGGCCAAATACTACGCCTCCGAGGTTGCCGTGCGCTGCGCCACCGAAGCAGTGCAGATTTTCGGTGGGTACGGCTACACGAAAGATTTTCCGGTGGAGAAGTTTTACCGTGATGCCAAACTCTGTACGATTGGAGAGGGAACTTCTGAAATTCAGAAGTTAGTAATCTCACGAGAAATACTGAAATAGTTGAAAACAATTTAAACAGCTTTGAGTTTATCTGTTAATTTTGTAAAAAAACTCTATGGAATGGATCTCTAACCCGGAAATCTGGGTATCGCTTGCAACGTTAACCGTTTTGGAAATTGTCTTAGGAATTGACAATATCGTTTTCATTTCCATTCTCAGCAATAAACTTCCTGAAAACCAGCAGAAAAAAGCCCGGCAGATAGGGCTTGCTCTGGCTATGGTTACCCGTGTGCTTTTGCTTCTTTCCATCAGCTGGATTATGTCGCTCACCCAACCTTTTTTCAACCTGGCCGAGCTTTTTGGATCCACGGAAGGGTGGTGGTTCGAGAAGCTCGATTTGTCCGGGCGCGATCTGATACTGTTACTCGGGGGATTGTTTTTAATTTACAAAAGTACTGTCGAAATTCATGATCGTCTGGAGGGTGAGGAGCATAGCAACGCAGTAAATCCCAAGAGAATTACCTTTGGCAACGTTATCTTTCAGATTCTGATCCTGGATGTGGTTTTCTCACTCGACTCCGTCATTACTGCTGTAGGTATGGCCGATCATATCGAAGTGATGATTGCGGCGGTGATCATCGCCGTGGTAGTAATGATGATCAGTGCTGGAACCATTAGTAATTTCGTGAACAAACATCCTTCGGTGAAAATGCTGGCCCTTGCTTTCCTGCTCCTGATCGGCGTTTCGCTTACGGCGGAAGCCTTCGAACAACATATTCCGAAAGGTTACATTTATTTCGCGATGGCCTTCTCTGTGATGGTTGAGTTCTTTAACCTGAAATCGAAAAAGTCGATGACTATTGCGCCAAAACATCCGCCGGAAGATCTGTCATAGAAGCGTATTTAAATAATGGAAACCACTTATTTAAAGATAAGTGGTTTTTTTTATTAGCAGATTCCTCGTATTTTTGCATGATTTTATTAAGATGACTAAAAAACAAAAGAATACCCCTATTGAGACGGACATAGTGCTGATCGGTGCGGGAATCATGAGTGCAACGTTGGGCGTTTTGTTGAAGCAATTGATGCCCGATGCACGCATAAAAATCCTTGAACGACTTGACGAAGTGGCTGCGGAAAGTTCTGACGCCTGGAATAACGCAGGTACAGGGCATTCGGCACTATGCGAACTGAATTATACCCCTGAAAAACCCGACGGATCTATTGCAATCGATAAGGCGATTCAAATTGCCGAATCGTTCGAAGTTTCCAAGCAATTTTGGGCCTCCCTGGTTGAAAAAGGATTGATTTCCATGCCTGGCAAGTTCATCAGAACTATTCCGCATATGAGTTTCGTCCTGGGCGACCCCAATGTCTCTTTCTTGAAGAAACGTTATGAAACGATGGGTAGAAGCCATCTTTTTCACGGAATGACGTATTCGGAAGATTTTAAGCTAATTAAAAAGTGGATTCCGCTGGTAATGGAAGGCCGCCCCGAAACAGAGAAAGTAGCCGCTACCCGGATGGAAATTGGAACAGACGTGAACTTTGGCGCCTTGACGCGGGCAATGCTTCGCTATTTATGGCGCCAGGACGACGTGGAACTGAACCTGGCCCACGAAGTGCAGGACATGCAAAAAAAGAACGGTCGCTGGGAAATTGAGGTAAAAAATCTGACGACTCGTCGCAAAAAGAAAATATCTGCCAAGTTCGTCTTTATTGGCGCCGGAGGCGGATCATTATTACTGCTAGAAAAATCGGGTATTCCTGAAGCTCGGGGTTTTGGAGGTTTTCCAGTAAGCGGACAGTGGTTGAAATGTACCAATCCGGAGGTAATTGAGAGACATCATGCCAAGGTGTACGGAAAAGCTGCAGTCGGTTCGCCGCCCATGTCGGTTCCACACCTGGATACACGTTTTATCGATGGAAAGAAAGCACTGCTTTTCGGTCCGTACGCCGGTTTCTCTACGAAATTTCTGAAGAATGGTTCGTTCATGGATCTGGCGGCATCGATTAAGATCGGGAATATCCGGCCCATGCTGGCCGCAGGATTGGATAACCTGGCATTGACCAAGTACCTGATCAATGAAGTCAGACAATCACCCGACGACCGGATGCGATCGCTGCAATATTATCTGCCCAACGCCCGTAAGGAAGATTGGGAGCTGGAAATAGCTGGTCAGCGCGTTCAGGTCATCAAAAAAGACGAAAAGCATGGCGGGATTCTGGAGTTTGGAACCGAAGTGGTTACCAGCAGCGACGGATCCTTATCGGCCCTTTTGGGTGCCTCGCCAGGCGCTTCAACCGCTGTGTCCATTATGCTCGACGTTTTGGGCAAGTGTTTCCCGGAGCAAATGAAAGACGCGAAATGGGAGTCAACCCTGAAGGAATTGATTCCTTCTTACGGTCGTTCGTTAGCCAATGATGCCACTCTTACCGAAACTATGCGTAGGCGAAGTGCAGAAATTCTGGATTTAAATGTAAAAGAAGAAATCGAACAAAAATAGTTTTGTAGAACGTAAATCTTTCTTTAGATTTGCGCTCCGAATGGGGGTTTAGCTCAGCTGGCTAGAGCGCTTGCCTGGCAGGCAAGAGGTCACCGGTTCGACTCCGGTAATCTCCACTCTTTAACGAGCCGCTTATGTCAAAACGATGTAGGCGGCTTTTTTTATGACTTCATTTTTCGCTGCGCGCCGGCAGAAGTTCAAAAACTACCATCATTCCTGCGCCTCCCTAACGTTCACGTTTAAAAACTTTTTTGGGAATTTTAGGTTAATAAAATATTACTTACCTAAATCAATCGATATGACTACGAGAAAACCAACGCTTATATTATTTTCACTGGCCCTCTTATTCATGACTACGCTCAGTTCCTGCGAGCTGGTAGGCGATATCTTCAAAGGCGGAATGTACTTTGGAATTATCTTGGTCGTGGTTGTAGTAGCCTTAGTTATCTGGCTCATCAGTAAGATCGGACGTCGCTAAAGCCATTTGTGCTTTTTCTTCGTCCAAACGCTTTAATTTAGCCTGATAGACCGCAGTGGGGCTCCCAAAAATGTAGAATAATTTTTGTCGGAGTCCCTTTGCTTGCTTTACGTCGCGCACCATATCGTTGAATTCGTGGAAATTGAGAAAAATAGGATCCATCCGGTCGCCAATCTTAGAGGTTAGGCCGTAGATAGGACGCTCTTCCTCGGGTTGGAAGGTGCCAAACATCCGGTCCCAAATAATAAAGGTCGCAGCGTAGTTTTTGTCGAGATACTTTTCCTGACTGCCGTGGTGCACCCGATGATTAGAAGGGGTGGCGAATATATATTCGATCCAGGGATGAAGGCGGCCGATATATTCGGTATGTACCCAAAATTGAAACAGTACGGCCACCTGGCTTACCACGAAGAATATGACCGGATGAACGCCCATCAGGGCCACCGGAAGAAAAAAAATAATTTTAAAATTCTGAATCCAGCTCAGCCGGAAGGAAACTGTGAGGTTATAGGTTTCGGCTGAATGGTGGACACAATGGGTGGTCCAGAAAAAGCGTTTTTGGTGGGATATCCGATGCGCCCAGTAACTGCATAGATCGAATACGATATAACATGGCAAAAAGGTCCACCAGCTAAACTGCATCCGCCAGGGCACCAGATTATACACCCAGACTACTGCGAAGAGTAGCACTACTTTCAATAGAAAATTAATCAATACGTTTCCCAAACCCACCAGAGTAGAGCCGATGCTTTCGCGGGTCCGGTAATTTCCGTGCTGGTGATACCAATTAAACGCAATTTCCAGCAGCGTAAAGAAAGCCATGGCGGGAATGGCGTAAACAATGATTTCCGGGGCGTCTTTAGTGATATCGGTCAGGTTCTCATAAGGAATTTTAGGGGCACCGAAGAAGGAAGAAACAAGCATTACAAAAAGGGATTTTATTGGTTCAGCGTTTATTTTTCTTCAAACAACCAACTTTCAATATTGTTGGAGTGTTTTTTCGTGTTTTATGTCATTCATTTTTGACAGGCGGGGCGTATATTTTTTCAGTATGTTTGTTTAGCAATGAATAACTGATTAAGATAAAAAAATTGAAAAAGACATTTCCCACCCTGTTGATGATCCTGAGTATGATAACGCTAGCCGAAAAAGAAACCATGGCACAGGGCAGTCCGAATCCCTTTTTGCAGGAGTATACTTCGCCCTTTGAGGTTCCTCCGTTCGACCGTATCCATGAATCGCATTTTATCCCCGCCTTCGAAGCCGGTATGGCAGAGCAGGCAGGTGCAGTAGCTGCGATTTACCGGCAGCGTTCCACGCCCACCTTTAGTAATACCATCGAGGCGCTCGAGAAAAGCGGAACTCTGCTGAATAAGGTGAGCACCGTTTTCTATAATTTGAATTCGGCAAATACGAATGATAAAATTAAGGAGATTGCTCAGCACATCGCTCCGGTGATGTCGAAGCATTCAGACGATATATACCTCAATAATTTACTTTTTCAGCGGGTTAAGACCGTATACGATAACCGTGATCAAGAAACCCTGAATCCGGAACAGCAGCGCCTGCTGAAAAAAACCTATAAATCATTTGTTCGCAGTGGCGCCAACCTGAGAACTGAAGAGCAGGAGAAAATGCGTGAAATCAATCGAAAGCTTTCCTTGGCGACCTTGAATTTTGGTCAGAACCTGCTTTCTGAGACGAACAACTTTGAGCTGATTGTTACCGATCCGGCCGAACTGGCTGGCTTACCTGAGTCGTTGAAAGCAGCAGCCCGCGAATCGGCCCGCGCTGCCGGAAAAGCCAACGCATGGCGTTTCACCTTGCATAATGCGAGCGTAATGCCCTTTCTGCAATATGCCGACAGTCGCCCATTACGTGAAAAAATGTACCTTGCCTATACTCACCGGGCGAACCAAAATAATGAATTTGATAACAAAAAAGTAGCGGCTGAAATCGCCTCGCTGCGCGCGCAGAAAGCCGCGCTTCTTGGGTATAAGAATCATGCATCCTATGTGCTGGAAGAATCGATGGCCATGAACCCCGAGAAAGTATACGAGCTTTTGGAGCGGTTGTGGACGGCGGCACTTCCGGTAGCCGTGAGCGAAAGTAAGGAAATGCAGGCGCTGATGGACAAAGAAGGGGGCGATAAGAAACTGGAGGCTTGGGATTGGGCTTACTATGCCAATAAGGTTCGTATGGAAAAATACAACTTTATGGCAGAAGATGTGAAGCCTTATTTTGAGCTCGGAAACGTTCGTTCCGGAATCTTTACCCTGGTGGAAAGACTGTACGGACTGAGCTTTAGCGAGCTTCCCGACCTTCCAAGTTACCACGAAGACGCGAAAGTCTACGAGGTGAAAGAAGCTGATGGCACTCTGGTTGGAGTTATGTACATGGACTTCTTCTCCCGACAGTCGAAGCGCGGTGGCGCATGGATGACTTCCTACCGGAAACAGTCGATCGACCAGGGAAAGCGTATTGCGCCCATCGTTTCCATTGTGTGTAATTTTCCCGCACCGGTAGGGAAGGAGCCAGTCTTATTGACGCCCGACGAGGTGACGACCTTCTTCCATGAGTTTGGCCATGCCCTGCATGGTTTACTTTCGAATGTACAGTACCAAACCCTTTCGGGGACTTCGGTTCCGCGCGATTTTGTAGAGTTACCTTCGCAGATTATGGAACACTGGGCCTTCGAACCGGAGATGCTGAACTTATATGCCAAGCATTACCAAACCGGCGAGACCATCCCCGCTGAGCTGGTCGATAAACTCGATAAGGCTTCCAAGTTTAATCAGGGCTTCCAGACCGTCGAATACCTGGCGGCTTCATTGCTTGATATGGCCTATCATACGATTCCGGCTGACCAGGTGGTGGATGTAAGCACCTTCGAAAAGGAGCAGATGGATAAAATCGGGCTCATTTCGCAGATTGCGCCGCGTTACCGGAGCACCTACTTTCAACATATCTTCGCTGGGGGCTATTCTGCTGGCTATTACAGTTATATCTGGTCGGAAGTGCTCGACAGTGATGCATTTGCCACCTACAAGGAAGGTGGTGATATCTTCGACCGCGCGATTGCCGATAAGTTCCGCAAGGAAATTCTGGAAAGAGGTGGAACCGTTGAGCCGATGGATCTGTATAAGGCCTTCCGGGGCAGAGAACCGGATGTGAAATATTTATTAATCAACCGGGGGCTGAAATAAAATCGGTTTAGCCGTTCTTTATATCCCGTAAAACACCTATATTCAGCTTCCCAAATCATACTGATTATAAAACAAATAACATTCGAATATGACTGATCAAACTGAGAAGAAAGTCGTTCCCGGAACTTCACGCCGGGGATTTATTAAAAACAGTGCGCTGGCCGCAGCTGCTTTTATGATCGTTCCTCGCCACGTTTTGGGTGGTAAGGGTTTTCTTGCCCCCAGCGACAAACTACTGATTGCCGGAGTGGGCGCCGGAGGAAAGGGAGAGTCTGACCTGAGTAGTTTCTACGGCAGCGGAAAAGCTGAAATTGCTTTTTTGTGTGATGTAGACGACCGCCGTTCGGCAGGATCCCGGAAACGTTTTCCGAAAGCAAAATATTATAAGGACTGGCGGGAGATGTTCGATAAAGAATCGAAAAACTTCGACGCGGTGTCGGTATCAACGCCCGATCACAATCACGCCATCACGACCCTTGCGGCGATGCAACTTGGGAAGCACGTATATGTTCAGAAGCCGCTTACCCATGATATTTATGAGTCGCGAATGCTGCACGATGCCGCCAAGCGCTATAAAGTGGTTACCCAGATGGGTAACCAGGGTGCCTCTAACGACGGAACGCGCTTAATGGCCGAATGGTACGACGCCGGCAAAATAGGTGACGTCCATACGGTATATTGCTGGACCGACCGGCCGGTATGGCCTCAGGGTATTCCATGGCCGAACAAGGCAGCCGATATACCTAAGGAACTCGACTGGGATCTTTGGCTTGGAACGGCTCCTTATAGAGACTATGTAGATAAGCTGGTGCCCTTCAACTGGAGAGGCTGGTGGGATTACGGAACCGGAGCGCTGGGCGATATGGGATGCCACCTGGTAGAAGTTCCTTTCCGCGCTTTGGAGCTGGGTGCACCTAAAGATGTGCAGTGCAGCGTAGGCAGCGTTTATGTAGACGAATTCCAACGGGGTTATTTCCCGGAAAGTGCTCCACCATCGAGCCACGTAACTCTTACCTATCCAAAATCCAAGAAGACTAAAGGCGAAGTGACCCTGCATTGGATGGACGGTGGTATTCAGCCGGCACGCCCGGAAGAACTCGGTGCCGATGAAGTATTCGGTGACGGCGGAAATGGAGTATTATTTGTGGGAACGAAAGGAAAAATGATGTGCGGTACCTACGGCCAAAATCCACAGCTGTTACCGACCTCCAAAACCGAGCGGACGCAGGTTAAAGTGAAATACCCACGGGTTCCGGGGGGAGCGGATGGGCATTATGCGCAGTGGGTGGAAGCTTCCATCGCCGGTCACGGAAATATGGAGGTAAGTGCTCCGTTTGAAGTAGCCTGCCCGTTAACCGAAAGCTTGTTGATGGCGAACCTTGCGATCCGTGGCTTCGATCTTCGCGAGCCGCGTGCCGATGGCAAAGGCTTCAATTATCCTGGCCGCTATAAAAAGCTTATTTGGGACGACAATAATATGCGGATAACCAACCTCGACGCCGTCAATCAATTTGTAAAACGTGAATATCGTCAAGGCTGGAACCTGAGCATCTAATTCATAACTAAACAAAACACCATGCAATTTAAAATTCTATCGGTGATCGCCCTGGTGGCATTCGCCTCATGCAGTTCAAGTAATAAAATAGCCGGCATCGATAAAGGCTTTACGCCTATTTTCGACGGAAAAACCCTATCCGGTTGGCATACCTACGGAAAGAGCGACGCAGGTAAGGCCTGGGAGGTGAGCGAGGGTACCTTGTATTTGAACACCGATCTGAAAGAGGGTCGCGGCGATCTGGTTACCGATAAAGAGTACGAGAATTATCATTTAAAGTTAGAGTGGAAAATTTCAGAAGGGGCCAACAGCGGCGTTATCTTCAATGTTCATGAAGACAAAGCGCGTTTCGGTGCTACTTACAGCAGCGGACCAGAAATGCAGATTATCGATAACGACAGGCATGACGATGCGAAAAATCATACGCATCGCGCGGGCGATCTTTACGATATGATCGCCTCGAAAGAGGAAGTAGCCAAGCCTGTTGGAGAGTGGAACAAGGCTGAGATTGTAAGCAACCGTGGTAAACTGGATTTCTATTTGAACGGCGTTCATATCGTTTCTACCACGATGTTCGATGAAAACTGGAAAAACCTGATTGCCAAGAGCAAATTCGCCAGCTGGCCGGGCTTTGGAACCTTCAGCAAAGGGAAAATTGCGTTGCAGGACCATGGTGATAAGATTTGGTTCCGGAATATTCAGATCAAGGAATTATAATCATCAGATTTCAAAACTTATAAAAGCAAGAGCCCGGATGCATGCATCCGGGCTCTTGCTTTTATAAGTATGGCAACCCCGCAGGGCCGGTTAGAATCGATTAATGGCCCTTGACGCGAACAAAGACATGTTTGATATTTCGCTTGCCGGTTTCCCTTTCGTCGACCTCAAACTGATTGATGCTTTTAATCATTGAAAGCATTTTCGGGAAGCCGTAGTTACGCGGATCAAAGTCGGGACGCTTTTTTAGGATAAAATTACCCAGGTCGCCCAGGAAGGTCCAGCCTTCTTCGTCGCCCAGATCGGAAATGCTGGAGCTGAGCAGCCGGATCACTCCTTTATCTACTTTCCGGAGGGAAGCTTTCGACTTTGCAGGTCGTTTCTCCTTGCTTTTTCCAACCTCTTCTGCAGGTTCTTCGTTGTCGTCGCTGTTTTCGTCGGAACCCAGAATCTCAATGTATATAAATTTATCGCACGCGGTAATAAAAGGCGTCAGGGTTTTTTTCTCGCCAATGCCGATCACCCGCATGCCCGCCTCGCGTAAGCGTGTGGCCAGCCGGGTAAAGTCGCTATCGCTCGACACGATGCAGAAGCCATCTACCTTTCCGGAATAGAGAATATCCATGGCGTCGATAATCATGGCACTGTCGCTTGCATTCTTTCCTACCGAGTAGCTGTATTGCTGGATGGGCGTAATGGCATTTTCGAGTAAGACCGTTTTCCATCCCGAAACGGTGGGCTTGGTCCAGTCGGCATAAATCCGCTTAAAGGTAGGCGTCCCATACTTTGCAATCTCCTCAAACATCAGTTTTACCTTCCGGTATGGAACATTATCTGCATCTATCAGCACGGCAAGTCGTAAGTCGGTAATGGAATCCATATATTCTGTTTAGTGAAGGGAATAATGGCAAATATAAACTTAAATTTATTTTAGATTCGTATTTTAGACGTTTAATCACTTGATTGTGTGGAAGAATTTCTAAGCCCTGCATTAGCGTTTTTTAGGGAATGGTACTGGGTACCCCTGGTTCTTATTTATTCTGGCGTGATTGTAACTATTCTGGCCGAGAACCGGAACCCGACCAAGACGCTGGCCTGGCTGCTGCTAATTGTTTTTTTGCCCGGGGCGGGTCTTTTAGTCTATTTCTTTTTCGGGCGGCGCTTTCAAAAGAAGATAGTTTTCCGGAAGAAGAACAAAGATGAGCATGAAGTTTTTTTCCGGCGATGGGAGAAGGAACGACCCGTATTCGAACGTAAACTGGAGGAACTCGACGCTTCGCTGGGCGATCTGGCAGGGATCTATCGCTTTCTCCTGAATGAGAATGTCTCAGCTCCCATCGAAAACAACCAGGTGACGCTGCTCATTAATGGCGAACAAAAGTTTCCCGCACTGATGGAGGCTATTGCAGAGGCAAGGCATCATATTCACCTGGAGTATTATATTTATGAACTCGACAGCGTAGGGCAGACGTTGATCGACCTGCTGATTCGGAAAGCGCAGGAAGGTGTGGAAGTCCGTTTCCTGGTCGACGATTTCGGGTCGCCGCGAATGGTCCGCGAGGAACGGTTGATGCGGGAGGCAGGTATCCACTTGATACGCTTTCTGCCTGTACGCTTTACCTCCCTGTCAGACAGCAACTTTCGTAACCACCGCAAGGTGGCGATTATCGACGGATATACGGCCTTTGTGGGCGGAATCAATATCGCGGAACGTTATATAAACGATTGTGGAAATTCTATATACTGGCGCGACACTTCGGTCAAAATTCAGGGTGATTCGGTCATTCTGCTGCAGTTTCAATACTGGCTTACCTGGCACTTTTCGGAAGGCGAGCCCTTCAAACTGTCCCGCGAATACCTATGGCAAAACCACCAGCAGATAGGCGACTCCACCATCAGTTATGCCCTGAGCGATCCGGGCTCGCCTGCGCCTTATAATATGGAGGCCATCCTCATCGCCATTTCCAGAGCCAGTAAGTCGATCCAGATCTGCACGCCCTACTATGTTCCAAGCGAACAGATCAGCACGGCCCTGCAGGTGGCGGCCGCCAGCGGAATCAAGGTGGAACTGATTATGCCGATGAACTCCGATTCCTTTATCGTTCACCACGCTTCTTTCTCTTTTCTCAAACCTTTGCTGGCAAGGGGTGTTGATGTATACTTGTACAAAAAGGGATTTATGCACGCCAAGACCCTGGTGGTGGATGAAAAGATTGCCTTTATCGGAACGGTTAATATGGATATAAGAAGCTATTATATTAACTTTGAAATTGCTGCCGTTATTTATGATAAGACACTATGTTCGCAACTGCGGGATCAGTTTGAGATTGATAAGTCACACAGCGAGTTTATCGACATGGCCTACTGGAAAAAAAGGCCCCTGATTAAGAGAGGGCTCGATTCCGTTTGCCGCTTACTGGCTCCCCTACTTTGATGATTTAATATATAACTATGAAGAAACATTACCCAACCTTCCCATTCTTTCTGACTTTAGTTTTAGTGGGACTCATCGCCGCCTGTAGTCCGAAGATTCAGCAGGCTCCGGAGTCTAAATTCAACCGCGTTCAAAATATTCCGCCCGACATCGAAAAGTGGGAGCGTGATATGCTTGCCTTCGAGCGTCAGGATAAGGAAAAGAACCCTGGAAAACGTCCCATCCTGTTCATCGGCAGCTCCTCGATTGTGGGCTGGAAGAGCCTGGAGAGTGATTTCCCTGGTAAACGACTTCTAAACCGCGGTTTTGGAGGCTCGCAAACCGACGAAGTGCATTATTATGCCTTTCGTATTCTTTACCCATATAAGCCCAAGCAAGTGGTGATTTATGTCGGCGATAATGATATTGCAGCCGGAAAATCATCGGAGACGGTTTACAATGATTTGAAAGATCTGTTCGATGATATCCGCTACCAGCTACCCAAAACCAAGATTACCTATATCTCAATCAAACCAAGTCCGAGTCGCTGGCATCTGATGGATGAATTTACCAAGACCAACGAGCGCGTGAAGACTTACCTGGAGTCTATGGGCAATGCAAGCTACGTGGATGTGGTCAAGCCCATGTTGATGCCTAACGGAAAGGCGAACCCGGAGTACTTCCTATCTGACAGTCTCCATATGACGCCACAAGGCTACAGCGTCTGGGCAGAAGCATTGCGCCCACATTTGAAAGGTAGATTTTAATTTCATCGTCGATTGAAAAAAGAGTAACTTCGATAAAAAACAACTATGAAAAGGATTTTATTCATCTGCATTGCGGTTATACTTAGCGGTAGCGTATATGCGCAAAACGACATCGCCTCGGCGCAGGCCGGTGTCGAATACGGGCAAGGGGTTTCCGGCAATAAATTTTTGAATCTGAAGCAGCTTGAATCCAAGCTTCAAAAAGACAGCGTGTATAAAGGATCACTTTCAGGCGAGATTGTGGAAGTGTGTGTAAAGAAGGGCTGCTTTATGAAGTTGGTAGACGGGAAGAAGGATGAGGTGGTGACCGTTCGCTTTAAGGATTACGGATTTTTTATGCCACAAGACATCGTAGGAAAGAAGGTGGCCCTTGAGGGGGAAGCGAAGGTGACCGAACATTCGGTAAAGCAGCTGCAACATTGGGCTGAAGATGCCGGGAAGAGCGCGGAGGAGATTGCTGCCATTACAGCACCTAAGCGTACCATTGAATTTGTGGCAACCGGGGTAAAGGTATTGAACTAAGCGCTTGTTGCCAAACCCCGCAAGATATTCTAACATTAGCTCCCGGATCATGCGATTCGGGAGCTTTTTGCTTTTAATAACCCTCAATTAATATTAAGTTTATATAGCAAACCTACTTTTGACGCAAAACAAATAAACATGAAGACATTAATTACGCTGTTGCTAAGTATGATTTCTTACGTTCCCTTAATGGGGCAGTCGACCGCCCGGGGTTACGTTTTCGACGATAGCAACGCGAATGGGAAAAAAGACAGAAGCGAAAAAGGCGTCCCTGCGGTCGCCGTTAGTAATGGGGTAGAGGTGGTATTAACCGACGAAAAAGGCTTTTATGAATTGCCGGTGGAATCCGACAATATTTTATTCGTGATCAAACCACAGGGGTATCGGGTAGCAGTGAATGAAAAGAACCAGCCCGCCTATTATTATATTCACAAACCCATAGGCTCGCCTGCTGATCTGAAGTATCCGGGTGTAGCGCCCACAGGCAAGCTTCCCAAGTCGGTTGATTTCCCCCTGACAGCATACGATGAGCCTCTAAACTTTACTTCCCTGATTTTTGGTGACCCACAAGCCTATACAGAGCAAGAAATTGAGTATTTCTCCAGAGGCATCGTCTCGGAATTGATGGGCGTGGAAAATGTCGGCTTCGGACTCAGTTTGGGCGATCTGGTGGGCGACGACCTGGTGTTGCACAGTCCGTATATCGATGCGGTCAGCGAAATCGGCGTCCCCTGGTATAATTTGATGGGCAATCACGATATGAACTATGATGTGACAGCCGACTCACTCGCTGATGAAACCTTTGAAGCCAATTTTGGACCGGCTAATTATGCCTTCAACTACGGTAATGCCCATTTTATCGTGCTGGATAATATCCTGTACCCTGATCCGCGTGACGGAAAAAGCTACTGGGGAGGCTTCCGGAAAGATCAGCTTGATTTCGTGGAAAATAATCTGCGTTACGTGGATAAAAACAAGCTGATCGTTTTGGCCTTCCATATTCCCTTGTTGTCGGAGAAAGCCAACGGCCCTTTCCGGCTGGAGGACCGCCAGCGTTTGTTTGATCTTCTGAAAGAATTTCCGAATACGCTTTCCATGTCGGCGCATACCCATATTCAGCGCCATAATTTTTACGGCAAAGAGGACGGTTGGACGCAGGAGAAACCACATCACGAATATAATGCCGGAACTACCTCGGGCGACTGGTACTCAGGTACGTTTACCGAGCAGGGAGTTCCGTCTTCTACCATGCGCGATGGTACACCGCGCGGTTATGCTTTCTTAAACATTAACGACAATCAGTACAGCATCGACTACAAGGTGGCCGGCAAGGAAAAGGATTACCAGATAGACCTCTTTCACCCGAAGGTGGTAGCCAGGGGCCGCAATACGAGTGCAGGCATCTATGCCAACTTTTTTATGGGCAAAAAGGGCGACCGGGTTGAAATGCGGATCGACGACGGGGAGTGGAAAGCAATGACCTACCAGGAGCAGGAAGATCCGGCCTTCTTGAAGCAGTTGTACGACTGGGATACGCTGGAGCAGCTGGTGCCGGGAAGGCGACCCTCGAACGCCATCGAAAGTACCCATCTGTGGCGGGCCGCCATTCCTGTGAAGCTTCCGGCGGGCGAGCACCGCATTGAAGTACGGGCGACCGATATGTTTGGCAATAGCTTTTCGGCACAAAGCAGCTTCCGTCTGGAAGAGCCGGTAAAGCCCTGATCGTCTGAGAAAAATTGAAAGCCAAAAGAGCCTCTGCCTTGCAGGGGCTTTTTTTTGCTTCCAGACAATTATATGAGCGATATAATTGCGAATTGCGTAACTTTACCTTTTCAGCATCTGATTGACGCTAAAAATAAATGGAAATACTCATCATTCTGTTCCTGATCCTTCTCAACGGATTTTTTGCCTTATCAGAAATCGCCCTGGTTTCTGTCAAACGAAGTCGCATGGAGCATCTTGCTTCTCAAGGGAATAAACGAGCCGGAACGGTGCTCGATTTACTTCAGAGCCCTGAAAATTTTCTGTCCTCAGTACAGGTTGGCATTACCCTGATCGGTATTGTATCCGGGGCCTACGGTGGGGCTGCGCTGACCGACGATATGGCGGCATACCTGAGTCAGTTTAGCTTTCTTGGGCCATACGTTCATACCGTGGCCATGATCGTGGTTATCGGAGGGATTACCTACGTGTCGATTGTCATCGGCGAGCTGGTCCCAAAAACGCTTGCCATGAACAATGCAGAATCCATCGCACTGGTGGCCATTCCTGTCATCAAATACTTTACATTAATCGCTTATCCTTTTGTGAAATTGCTATCCTTCTCAACCACTTTAATTATCAAATTATTTGGTGTAAGGGAGAAGGAGGCCGACCAGATCAGTGAGGATGAACTGCGTTTCTTACTGAAAACAGCGGGCACGCAGGGTGTACTTGAAACCGAAGAAACGCAGGTTCATCAAAACCTGTTTATGTTTACCGACCAAACCGCCAAGTCGATGCTCACGCACCGATCTGATCTGGAATGGATTGATATTACTGAAAGCACCAGCGAGATATTCGATTGTATCAAAGAAAGTTCACATTCCAAGTTTATTGCGGCTGAGGGTTCGATTGATAACCTGCGGGGCGTTATCCATATCAAAGATTTTCTAGGAAGTTTCCGGCGTGACGATTTTAATATTCTTGAGATTGTACGCAAGCCGATCATAATTTCGCAGCATACGCCAGCTTTCAAGGTGTTGAATATTTTCAAAGCGCAGAAGCAATACATGGCGATCGTGGTCGACGAATATGGAGGCATTGTGGGGGTCATCACGCTGTACGACTTGTTTGAAGCGATTGTGGGCGACTTGCCCGAGGAAGATGAGGAGATTAATATTCTACGAAGAGAGGACGGCAGCTACCTGGTGAATGGCAAGACCACCATCATAGAGATCAACCAATATTTTGGCCGCGATGTGATCGAGAAAGACCACTCCCGATATACCACCATTTCCGGTTATATTCTGGACAAAACCAAGGCTATTCCTAAAACCGGAGAGAAAGTAGACTTTGATCAATTGAGTATTGAAATTGTAGACATGGACGGTCTGCGAATTGATAAGCTTCTAATTTATACCAAAAATACTATTGAGCGTGACTAACCTTGTAAAGGAATCCGACATGAAGGAGTTCTATCTTCATATTCTGAATAAGCAGCTGAAGGCCGATTCCGTTCCCCCCAATCATGTAATTGAAAAGTGGGCATACGATCTGTTAAACCTGATTTTTCCGGAACGGGCCGTCGCCCTGCAACAGTCGCTCGCCGAGGTAGAACTGGCATTTCGGAAGCTGGAAGACGAGCTTACCAATATCCTGAATGCCACCAAGGCCTGTCATCATTGCAATAATGAAGCGGTTGCCAAAAACTTCTTCGGGCAGTTGCCGCTGATCTACCGCCAAATGCGAAGCGACATTGAGGCCATTTTGAACGGCGACCCGGCCGCCACCAGTGAGTTTGAGATTATACGAACCTATCCGGGCTTTCTGGCCATCGCCGTTTACCGGATAGCGCACGCACTTTTGAAACTGGAGACACCCTTGATTCCGCGCCTGTTAACCGAGCTGGCGCATTCTAAGACCGGGATTGATATTCATCCGGGTGCGCTTATTGGCGATCATTTCTATATTGACCACGGGACAGGAGTGGTGATTGGCGAAACTACGGTTATCGGCAGGCACGTAAAGATTTATCAGGGGGTTACGCTAGGGGGACTTAGCGTTGAAAAACTGCTGGCCAATACCAAACGCCACCCCACCATTCAGGATCGGGTCATTTTGTATGCAGGTGCCACTATTTTAGGCGGCGACACCGTTATCGGCCACGATTGTATTATCGGCGGAAACGTTTGGCTGACGAAAAGCGTTCCCCCTCATTCCACGGTTTATCATCAATCAACCGTTAAAGTGATTGATAGTAAGGATAAAATCTGATCACAACTTAAAAAACGATTTTTATGAAAAGCATCATCGACTGCATCGGCAATACGCCTCTGGTAGAATTAAAGTATATCAATCCGAATCCGGCGGTGAAAGTATATGCAAAACTCGAAGGCAATAATCCCGGAGGAAGCGTAAAAGACCGTGCCGCACTGAATATGGTGCGCAGTGCCTTCGAGCGGGGTGAAATCACCAGGGAAAGTAAGCTGATTGAGGCCACCAGCGGGAATACCGGTATTGCACTGGCAATGATTGCTTCGCTCTACGGCTTTGAGATCGAACTGGTGATGCCGGAGAATTCTACCCGTGAGCGGGTGGTCACCATGGAGGCCTTTGGCGCGCGGGTGATCCTGCTCGAGTCCATTGAAGCTTGTCGCGACTACGCCGAGGAGAAGGGTGCCCAGGACGGTTATTTTCTGATGAATCAATTTTCCAACCCCGACAATTACCTGGCACATTATAAAACTACCGGTCCGGAAATCTGGCACGATACGGAGAAGCAGATCACGCACTTCGTCAGCTCTATGGGTACCACGGGTAGTATTATGGGCTGTTCGATGTATCTGAAAGAACGGAACCCGTCGATCCAGATACTCGGCTGCCAGCCGACGGAAGACTCGTCCATTCCCGGCATCCGTCGCTGGCCCGAAGCCTACCTCCCTGAAATCTATGACCCTTCACGTGTAGACCGGATTCTGGATATCTCACAGCAGGAGGCCACCGGGATGGCCCGTACGCTGGCAAAGAAAGAAGGAATATTTGTGGGGATGAGTAGCGGTGGCGCCTGCGCTGGTGCATTGCGTATCGCCTCGGAACTGGAAAGCGGACATATCGTTTTTATTGCATGCGACCGCGGCGACCGCTACCTGAGCAGTGATTTGTTCGGATAAGAAGCACAAAGCCGAAGGGATTAACTTTTGGCTAAAAGCGGTTACAAACAAATAGAATTACATTGACTATATTTAGAAGTATTTTTGTTGCGCGTCCTTTATAAAGATCTTCGTTTTCAGGGAATTTGAGCCTCTTAGGGCTATCTTTTGCAGGTGAGAGATATGTAATTAATGTCAATCAAAATATGAAAAATGTAAATAATTGCAAACAAAAATTTACATTTGCTTAAAATTAGAATAATATTTTTATTATTCCTGACTCAAACTGTTGAGGGCATTGTAAATAAATGAGATTTAAGTATGCGTAAAAAATTGTCTGATAGGGTGGCTTCATTCAAAGATGCAACCGCGATCAAGGAAAGGGGACTGTATCCATATTTTCGCTCTATTGAATCAGCGCAGGATACTGAAGTGATGATCAATGGGAAGAAGGTGTTGATGTTTGGGTCGAATTCTTACCTTGGTTTGACGAATCACCCCAAGATCAAAGAAGCTTCCAAGGCAGCAATTGATATATACGGAACCGGTTGTGCAGGCTCACGCTTTTTAAACGGAACACTTGATATACACCTCGAGCTGGAAAGCAGACTCGCAAAATATGTTGATAAAGAAGCAGCCGTATTATTCAGTACGGGCTTCCAGGTAAACCTGGGCGTGATTTCTTGTCTGCTCGATCGAAATGATTACCTGATTCTGGACGACTCAAACCATGCTTCCATCATTGATGGCAGTCGCTTGTCGTTCTCCAGAACGTTAAAATATGCGCACAACGACATGGACGACCTGCGCAAAAAATTGAGTCGCCTGCCGGAAGACGCTGCCAAATTACTGGTGGTCGATGGAATTTTCAGCATGGAAGGCGATCTGGTAAAACTTCCTGAAATTGTAGAAATTGCTGAGGAATTCGGTGTAAACATCATGGTTGATGACGCTCACAGTTTGGGTGTGATCGGGCATCAGGGCTCGGGTACGGCTTCCCACTTTGGTTTAAACGACAGTGTCGATCTGATTATGGGAACCTTTAGCAAGTCGCTTGCCTCGCTGGGCGGTTTCGTTGCCGGCACAGCGGAAACCATTGAGTTTATCAAGCACCGTGCACGTTCCCTGATGTTCAGTGCAAGCATGCCGCCATCGTCGGTAGCAAGCGTTATAGCCGCTCTGGACATTATTGAATCGGAGCCGGAACGCATCGAAAAACTTTGGAAAAACACTCATCATGCTACACGCCTTCTTCTGGAGGCAGGTTTTGATATCGGTCACTCCGAAAGTCCGATACTTCCAATTTATATCCGGGATAACGACATGACCTTTAAAATCACCAATATTCTTCATAATAACGGGATATTTGTGAACCCGGTGGTGTCGCCTGCTGTGGCTTCAACCGATTCGCTGATCCGCTTTTCGCTGATGGCCACCCATACCTTCGAGCAGATTGAAGAGGCGGTTGATAAAATCGCTGCGGCTTACAAAGAGGTGCAGCAGGAAGCCGTCAATATCAGTCTTTAAAAAGAACCGAAGCGCTATCTGACCACTAAAACAAAAATACTTTGAAAAAAGTCATTGCAGTTGGCGATAAAAAAGAGCTGAAGGCTTTTATAGATTTTCCGCACGACCTGTATAAAGACGATCCCTATTATGTTCCGGAACTGTTTATTGCACAGCGGGATATGCTTACGCCGTCGAAACACCCCTTTCACGAACACTCGAAGGTGCAGTTGTTTTTGCTCTGCGAAGGCAGGAAGGTGATCGGGCGCATCGCAGCGATCCGAAATAATAATCACAATGCGCTGCACCAGCGTCTTGACGGTTTCTTTGGTTTTTTTGAGTGTATCAATGACCAGGAGGCGGCCGACCTCCTGCTGGGGGAAGCAGAAAGATGGTTGAAGGATCAGGGTTTACAAAGCATGATCGGGCCGGTCAATTTTTCAACCAACGAAACCTGCGGGTTACTCATCGAAGGCTTCGACGGTTCGCCGGTAATGATGATGCCCTATAATCCGCCCTATTATCTCAATTTGCTGGAGAACCGTGGCTTTCGGAAGCAGGTTGATCTTCGTGCCTATTCTTACCATTACAGCAATTACGACGACCGGTCGGTTCGATTGCTCGATTCGCTGCAGGAGCGCCTGAAACGGAATTCTATCGTGATCCGTAAGATCGACATGAAGAATTTCAAAAAGGAAGCAGCCAGTCTGAAAGAAGTATATAATAAAGCCTGGGATAGCAATACCGGATTCGTGCCGATGACCGATCATGAATTCGATCATATGGCGAAAGACCTGAAATTGATTCTCGATCCTGATTTTTGCCTGGTGGCTGAACAAAACGGTGTGCTTGTCGGCTTTGCGCTGGCCATTCCGGATATCAACCCGATCTTAAAAACCATTAAGCGCGGTCGCTTATTTCCTTTCGGATTCCTGAAGTTGTTGCGTCTGAAGAAGAAGATCAAAGGCATTCGTATCATGACGCTCGGCATTGTCGACGGCTATCGGAAGATGGGCATTGAGGCCTGTCTGTACGGACTTATCATCAAGGCTTTTCAGGAGAAGGGCTACGAATATGCCGAAGCTTCCTGGACGCTCGAGCACAACGAAATGGTGAACAAAGCCATTGAACGAATCAACGGTGATCTGTACCGCCAGTACCGGATTCTGGAGAAAGCACTATGAAAAAAAGGCTGCTGATCACCGGAGCAAGCGGCTTTGTTGGCTACCACCTGATCAATGAAGCACTCAAGCAAGGTTTTGACGTCTACGCAGCCGTTCGCAAGGGCAGTCTGATTGAACACCTGCGCGACCTGCCCGTGCATTTCACCCACCTGAATTACGATTCGGAAGAGGAGCTTCTTCGGGAAATCGACGAAAAGGGCTATCACTTTATCATCCATGCCGCCGGCATCACCAAAGCGAAGAGCTTGGAGGTATATAACAGCGTAAACGCGGGTTATACCCAAAAGCTCGTCGACGCCGCACGCAAGGCAGCGGTTCCAATCGAAAAATTTGTTCTGGTAAGCAGTCTCGCCGCCCTGGGTCCACTCAACAATCTGTCGACCCTGATACAAGATGACGGAACCCCGCAACCGGTCACCAGCTATGGAAAAAGCAAACTGCTCGCCGAGCAGTACCTGGCCGGTATCAAGGACCTCCCCTGGCTGATTATTCGTCCTACAGCCGTTTACGGTCCGCGTGAGCGCGATCTTTACGTCATCTTCAAAACCATCAAGCAGGGACTCGATCCGCATATCGGCCGATTCGCGCAGCAATTGAGTTTTATTTACGTAAAAGACCTGGCGCGGGTATTGGTTGATGCACTCAGGCAGCCGATTAGCCACCGAAGCTATAATGTGTCAGACGGAGAAGCTTATAACCGCTATGCCCTTTCAGAGATCGCCAGAGCCGTATTGAAGAAGCGTGCGCTACGTGTACATATTCCGGTATCGGTGGTGAACCTGCTGGCCCGGTTGATGGAACGAATGTATGCCCGCCGTAAAGACATGCCGGTGCTAAACAAAGAAAAGATGCACGAACTTACGGCCATTAACTGGGCATGCGATATTCGTCGCCTCCGGCAGGATCTGAACTTCCAGCCCGAGTACAAACTCCAGCAGGGATTGGAAGAAACGTTGCGCTGGTACAAGGATCAGCGCTGGCTGTAAATCCTCCGCTTACTCGTTTCTGATTAAAAGACGTGTCCGTATTTGCTTATGAACAGATAGAATGTCCCTTACCGCTACACCATCACCTGGTAAATGATCGGATGTTCAGAGCCGTGCTTTTGCTTCCCTGATGCGGTTTTTTCGACACATCATAAAACTCAACATGATCAGGATCCCCGCTAATCCTTCAAATGCCACGATGTAAGTGGTGCCGAATTGGTGCGCCAGATAACCCATCATCAAAGTACCCAGCGGCAATACTCCCTGAAAGGCCATGATATAATAGCTCATGGTTCGTCCCCGCATTTTATCAGAAGTATGTGTTTGCAGATAGGTATTAATGGACGAGTTCTGCGCCATCAGCGCCATGGCAGCAGCTGCGGTAAAGAAAAGGGCGACAATCAGGGTAGGTGCCAGCGCTAAAGCAAAAACGGAGATTCCGAGCGCGAAACCCGACTGCATAATGATTTGATTGAAGTTGCGGTGCGATTTCAACGTGGCCATATATACCGCACCAATCAGTGCTCCTAATCCTCCGCAGCTCTCAAACCAGCTGAAGGTGGTGGCATCGCCGTGGAAAATATCTTTGGCGAAAACCGGCAGGAAGGTGGTAAAGGGTATAACGAGCAAACTGGAGGAGGCCATGACCAGAATCAGGGAGGAGATATTGGGCGAATCTTTCAGATAGCGAAAGCCCTCCTTCAAATCGAACCATATATTTTCGCTCCGCCTTGGGGTTGGTGGCACCTTAATTTTCATTTGACTAAGACAGATAAGTACGGCGAGATAACTGATGAAATTAATCAGGAAGCAAACCCTTTCGCCAAAGGAGCTCAGGATAATCCCCGCCACTGCCGGCCCGATGAGTCGCGCCCCGTTGAAAACCGATGAATTCAGGGCAATGGCGTTGGGGATATCTTCTTTTTTCCCCACCAGATTGACAACGAGCGATTGCCGGGCGGTGACATCCAGCGAGGTGACAACGCCCTGTACCAGACTTAACACGCCAATCCAAAAGATGCTATAATAGTCGAACCAAACCATCATCGCCAGGGTACCTGCCTGCACCATCAGGAGAACCTGCGTGAAGCAGAAGGTCTTGAATTTATTGTGGCGGTCTACAAAACTACCCGCAAAGGGCGCCAGGAAGAGCGACGGTATCAAACCGGCGAAGGTAATCAGTCCCAATATAAAAGGCGATCCGGTAAGCCGGTATACCAGCCAACTGATCGCTACCCGCTGCATCCAGGTCCCGATCAGGGAAATGGATTGCCCGGTAAAGAAAAGGCGGTAGTTTCGATATTGGAGGGAACGGAACATCTGCATATTTTCGGAACAATAAAAATACCAATAATAAACTGCGTCTGGTTTTATTGCCATGGGCAACAGAAAATCCTGTATTTTCGTTTCTATGAAAAGCATCCACGTTGTAGGCGCAGGGCCGGCCGGTTTGATGGCTGCGCATCGCTATGCTTTAAAGGGCTACAAGGTAACGGTATACGATCATAAAACTGCTCCCGGAAGGAAGTTTTTGGTGGCCGGACACGGCGGCTTTAACCTGACCCACTCGGAGGAACTCGAACTCTTCCTGAGTCGTTACAATGCCCCGCAAATAAAAGCGATGGTCCGGCGCTTCACAAATCAGGACACCGTGCAATGGCTGCAATCGATCGGCACTCCCACCTACACCGGTTCTTCCGGAAAGATATTTCCCCAAAAAGGGATTAAACCCATCGAGGTACTGCGGAAGTGGAAGGAGGCACTCACTGCCCTGAAAGTGGAGTTCTGTTTCGAACACAGGTTGGTCGACTTCGATCGGGAGTTTCTGTATTTCGCTCATCAGGGGGAAATCCAACAGCTTCCTTATTCGCGGGCTGTATTCGCTTTCGGTGGGAAATCGTGGGCTAAAACCGGTTCAGACGGTGCCTGGGTATCACTGTTTCGGGAGAAGGGGATTTCCGTACAGGACTTTGAAGCTTCTAATTCGGGACTGGAAACGCAGGTGCGCTATGAGCATCTGGCCGGTCAACCGCTCAAGAATATACGAATATTTAATCAGGTGGCAGAAAAGCTCGGAGAAATGGTAATCACTTCCTACGGCATTGAAGGCTCGGCAGTGTACTATATGAACCGCTATATCAGGCAAGAGGCTTTTCCGCAACTGTTGTATGTCGATTTGCTGCCTTCTTATGAGGAGGAGCGACTGGCTACGCTGTTACGGCAGGGAAAGGTGACCGAGGTTTTGAAAAGTCGCTTAAAACTAAGGGGAGGAGCACTCGGACTGCTCAAGACGCTCGACCGGGAAAGTTACACCCGGCCGGAAGTGCTGGCACGTTACATAAAAAGCTTCCCTTTCGAAATAACCGGATTCCGTTCCATCGATGAAGTCATTTCAAGTTATGGGGGAGTAGCGTGGGAGGAACTGAACGACGATTTATCGCTGAAGAAATATCCGGGCATTCAGTGCTGCGGCGAAATGCTGAACTGGGATGCGCCCACGGGCGGCTACCTGCTCCAGGCTTGCTTTGCTTCCGGATATGCAACAGCCCTGAAGGGGTAAAGACAAACATTTGATACCGGGCCGCTGTTACCTTCTCAAAAACCTATGCCCGAAGGCCCATCCATTGTGATTTTAAAGGAAAGCGTAGAAGTGCTGAATCTCGTAGGTGCGCATGTGCGACACGTAGAGGGCAATACCAGTATTGAGAAAGAGCGCATGCTGAACCAGCAAATCCGGGCTGTAAGAAGCTGGGGGAAACATTTCCTGATATCCTTTTCAAATTTCTCGCTTCGCGTGCATTTTATGCTTTTTGGCAGTTACCGCATAAACGAACGGAAGGAAAGCCCGGTCCGACTCCGTTTAGGTTTCGATTCGGGTGAGCTGAATTTTTACGCCTGTTCGCTGAAGTTTATTGAAGGCGACCTCGACGATCAGTACGACTGGAAGGCCGATGTGATGGCGGATGAATGGGATCCTGAACTGGCTGAGCACCGGTTGAAAGCGCTCGCAGATGCCTCGGTATGTGACGTTCTTCTGGATCAAAACATCTTTTCCGGGGTGGGGAACATCATCAAAAATGAAGTCCTATACCGGATTGCTGTCCATCCGCGGAACCGGGTGGGCGACCTGCCTGTTGAAAAGCTTCGGGCCCTGATTGAGGAGGCCCGAAACTATAGCTTCGACTTTCTTCACTGGAAAAAGGAGTATACCTTAAAAAAGCACTGGCTGGTGCATACCAAGAAAACCTGTGCGCTTGGGCATCCGGTGCAGAAAGCCTACCTGGGCAAAACCAATCGGCGGACGTTCTACTGCGACCTCTGCCAGGTTGATTACACTGCTCCGGAGGCTTCCTCCCACTCCTGAAAAGATTTTTCAAGGGCACCCTGAAAGGTGTCGGCGTGTTGTGCACCCGAAACCGTGTATTTGTCGTTAAAAACAAAGAAGGGGACTCCCTGAACACCGATCGACCGTGCTTCATAGATATCACGCGCCATGTCTTCTGCATAGGCTTCACTATGCACAATCACTGCCTGGGCCTCGGTTGTTTCAAGCCCGATCTCCCTGGCTATCTCAAGCAAGACTTGCTCGTCTGTAAAATCCTTCCCCGAGAAATAAGCTTCAAAGAATTCTTCCTCTGCCTTAGCGCCCATGCCGCGCGTTTTAGCCAGCTGGATTAAGCGGTGCATGGTGGCCGTATTGGCTGCTTTGACCCGGTCCATTTTCATTTCAATGCCTTCCTCGCGGGCCATCTGCGTAACGTTCTCGAACATACGCCCTACATCGGCTATGCTGATGCCTTTCTGCCGGGCCAGGTATTCCGGCAGACTTTCATTGCCGGTAGCCGGAAGCGAAGGATCCAGCTGATAGCTTTTCCATTCAACTTCGATCCTGTCTTTGTGGACAAAGCGGTCGAGCGCCTTCTCAAAGCGCTTCTTCCCGATATAACAAAAGGGACAAGCCACGTCCGACCATATTTCTACTTTCATTTCGTTCTGTTAATTTGTTTTAGTGGCTGGCGATGTAGCAAAATAAAGTTGTTCAATATTTTGCTGTTAATTCCGCATATTGATAAACTGAAGCGGCTGATCGAATTCCAGTCCCCGACACAGGCTGATCACCTTTTGAAGATCATCAATATTTTTGCTTTGCACCCTGACCTGGTCATCCATAATCGAGGCTTGCACCTTGATTTTCGATTCTTTAATTTTTGCAATCAGCTTCTTTGCGGCTTCCTTATCCAAACCTTCCTTGATACTGATTTCCTTTCGGATCATATTTCCCGAAGCAGCCACGTCTTTGCCAAAGTCAAGGCTCTTGGCGTCAAGTCCTTGTTTGATCATCCTGGAGCGAATGGCGTCGATGATAGCGTTCAGGCGCATGTCGTCTTCCGTGACGATGGTGATGATATTGGTTTTTTTATCGTGATCGATGGTGCTCTTTGATGTATTGAAATCGTAACGATTTAAAATTTCTTTCTTGGCAGTATTAACCGCATTGTCGAGCGTTTGTGCGTCTACCTTACTGACAATATCAAATGATGGCATATGTGTGTATTTATAGTGAATTATTTCTCGTAATCAAGTTTGTACGCAACCACCCGGTTCGTACTGAAGGTTGGCACCACCAACAGGTTTTTCTCCGGAATAAAGCCGATATCCGCCGCATTTATTTTTTGGTCGCGGGTGTCGAGGATGGTTTGGACCTTCAGATCGCGACTGACAAAATGTACCTGCCCAGTCCATCCCGATACCAGGTAATGACCGCCTTCCAAGGCAATAATGCCGTCGGCACTTTCCATGCCCTCCGCCAGTGTATCGATCGCTTGACTTTCAAGGTCGACCGAAAGGAGTCTTCCTCCCCGGTTGGATGCAATCAGCAGTTCCGAATTGCGGACCAATACGCCGTTGGGACGGTCAAGTGCGTCGGATTCGATAAATACGTGCGAGGTTCCGTCTGGTTCTATCCGAAATATCTTATTCCCTTCAATATCGGCGGAATAGATGAGCCCCTGCGCATCTACGTCAATCCCGTTCAGGCGTTTTGCATCAGCCACTTCTATACGCTGCGCAATATTGCCCGTTTTCAGTTCGATCTTCACCACGGTGGTTGGTTCGTTGACGTAAAGGTAGCCGTCATGAATGTCAATTCCAAGCGGATTCACCAGGCCGTCGGCCCATTTCAATTTCTCAATGCTGCCATCTGCGTTCAACAGGGAAATAAATCCGTCGTTTTCGGTATCGCTGTCCAGGTTCAGATTGGATATGTAAAATTGCTTGGTTTCCGGGTCGTAAACCGCGCATTCAGGCGTGGCCAGCTGGAGAGAATCGGTGGCCCACGATTCTTCAAGCGTTACTGACAGTGAATCCTGAAGGCTGGCATTGGAAGGGTCAGACTGTTGTCCGTTTCCCGAATTGCAGGCGACAAAAATCATCGCTGGAACTAACATGGGTAGAAATTTTGCTCGGATCATAGTTTAGAAGTTTTAACAGAATAGGAATTTCAAAAGTTATGAAAGGGTTTAGAAGGTTTCGTGAAATAAGTAAGGAAGTTAAACAATTTTATTCCTTCGTGCCAGAATTTTTTGTAGTTTCAATGAAAGCCATCAAATCTTATGGAAATTTCTTTCTTACGTCGCCTTGCGGCAACCTTTACCCACCTTTACGAGACATACAGGTATACACGTTCGTTTGTTGCCAGGATTTGCCTGACCGTCGGCTTCCCGCTGTTTTTTATGGTCGGCCGTGCAGGTGCTCAGGATTTCATACATCAGGCAGATCCGACCATCTTTTATCACGAAAATACCTACTACCTGTTCGGGACAAACGATGAGGATTCGGGACAGGGTTTTCAGGTATTCAGTTCGCCCGATCTGGAAAACTGGAAGCTGGAGGGGCCAGCCCTGAGGAAGTCCGATGCTTTTGGCGACAAAGGCTTCTGGGCACCGCAAGTGTGGGCAAGCCATGGAAAGTTTTATATGGCTTACACGGCTAACGAACAGATAGCCATCGCCGTAAGCGAGCACCCGGCTGGCCCCTATATACAAAAGGATAAACGACCGCTTGCTTCAGCGCAGCGACAGATCGATCCCTTTGTGTTTGTGGATGAGGATGGTGAAGTGTACTTCTATCATGTGCGACTGCAGGAAGGGAATCGAATTTTTGTGGGGAAAATGAAAGGTAACTTCAGCACGGTGGATCAGGCGACGTTGAAGGAATGCCTTAGCGTGATGCCGGGATCCTGGGAAGATGCCGCTTCCACAGAATGGAAAGTTGCGGAGGGGCCAACGGTGATCAAACGAGGGAACTATTATTACCTGTTTTATTCGGCGAACGATTTCCGGCACCCGGGTTATGCAGTCGGTTATGCCGTGAGCGAGTCGCCCACAGGTCCCTGGCGCAGGCATGAAGCCAACCCGATCATCAGCGCCGGGCAAACAGGCCAGCCAGGAAGCGGACATGGCGATATTTTCGAAGGGAAAGACGGACAACTGTACTATGTTTTCCACACTCATAACAGCGACGACAAGGTGGGTCCGCGCAAAACCGCTATCGTCAGGGTGGTGGCCCGCGACCTTCCTTCAGGAGAAACCGTGTTCAGTATGGATCCCGATAGTTTTCGTTTCTTGAACTATAAGCGGTCACGGTAAAGTTCCGACACACCCGCGGTGAACTATTTGCGTCCTTTATTCTTTCATCACGCCCTTTAAAAGGCGGTCGGCTACCGACTCAATCACCGATTTGGGAAGCAGCCAGGATAGAAAGGCTACGCTTTTGTTCTGCAGGCCCGGCACTACTTCAGGCTTTCTTTTCAACATGGCCTTTACGGCAATTCGTGCCACATCACGACTCTCCATGTGCACTTTTTTAATCTGTTCAAGTCCCTTAGCGCCCAGATTGGCCCGTTCAAAGAAGGCGGTGTTGGTAGGCCCCGGGCAAATGCAGGTCACCGAAAGTCCGCTCCGTTTAAATTCCTGGTTCAACCCCCTGCTTAGGGCTAATACATAGGTTTTACTGGCCGCGTAGGTGCTCAATCCGGGGGTTGCCTGATAGGCCGCCGTACTGGCAACATTCAGGATATACGAGCGTTTTTGCTGCTGCAACGAAGGTGCAAAGCGGTGAATAAAGGCGGTCAGGCTCAGCATATTCAGTTGCATCATGTTTTCAAGCTTGTTGTAGTCTTGCTGTAAAAACAAGCCGCTCATGCCGTAGCCCGCATTGTTCACCAGTACCTCAAGGGAAACATTCAGGCTCGTCACCCAATCAAATACATGCCGGGCTGCATCCGGTGCCGATAAATCGCCTACCCAGTAAGAGGCTTGCACTCCATAGCTTTGCCGGGCCTGTTCTGCTAAAGCAATCAGGTCGTTTTCCGTTCTGGAAACCAGCAAAATATCGTAGCCCCTTGCAGCCAGTTCGAGAGCGATTGCCTTTCCTATTCCCTTGCCAGCCCCGGTAATCAATGCATAAGCCATATGTTATTTTCCTTCAGTTTAAAGATTAATCAATAAGTATTGTAATTTACCAATAATTTGCAGCAACCAGAAAATAAGAAGTCTAACAGAAGGATAGAACCATGTTAAAAAAACCGTTTGTGCTCTCGGGAGGAGGTGCCAGGGGCTTTGCGCACCTGGGCGTAGTGAAGGCATTAAATGAATATCAAATATTTCCCTCAGCAATTTCGGGGACCAGTGCGGGTGCGATCGCGGGCGCCTTTCTCGCCAATGGCTATTCGCCTGATGAAATCATGGAAATGCTCTCCGGAAAGCTCACCCGAAAGCTCCTGACCTGGAATTCACTTCAGCGGGGATTGATCTCGTTCGACCGGCTGGCCGAGTTTCTGGAAACAAACCTTCGCTACAAGAACTTTGAGGAATTACCCATCCCTTTATACGTTACCGCCACCTCCTTTATTGACGGTCGACAGAAAGTGATCAGTACCGGCAACATCATGGACGCTATCCGTGCCTCCTGTGCTATCCCCGCCATCTTTCCGATTGTCCAGCTCGACAGTAAACCTTTTGTAGACGGCGGGCTGGCCAACAACCTTCCCGTTGAGCCTTTCCGGCTGCGAAAGAAGGATGTTATCTGCGTGCACGTGAATCCGATTCGCGATCTGAGTGAGAAGACCGGCCTCTTCGATACCATCGAGCGTGCTTTCCATCTGAGTTTTGCGGAAGTCGTCCGACAGTCGTCTTTCGGTTGCCTGATGATGATTGAGCCGCGCGAACTGGTTGCTTACAGCTTATTCGACCTCAGGAAATCGCCGGAAATTATTGATATCGGCTATCGATATGCAATCGATTATCTTGAAAAGCATCAGCATCTTCTGAAAGAAGACGGGTTTTTCCAAAAACTCCGGACAAGGATGCAAAATTGGAAGGGGTAGCTTTCTCCGCAGTTCTTTATAGCAAAGTCTTGAGCACTTTCCAAACCGTCTCCGCCATAATCTCCTGACCTGCAGCGGTTGGGTGCACGCCGTCGGCCTGGTTCAGTTCAGGGCGGTTTGCCACGTTCTCCAGAAGAAAGGGCACGAAAGCCATCTGGTTTTTTTCGGCCAGTCTCGGAAAAATCGCCATGAAATCCTCGAAATAACGAAGCCCAACCAGGGGCGGAACCAGCATTCCTACGAGCAGCATCTTGCAGTCAGGCCAATAGTTGCGCGCCTTGTCGATTATCGCCTGCAGGTTATTGTAAGTTTGTGGAACAGGTACGCCCCTTAGTCCGTCGTTCGCCCCCAGTTCAAGCACAAATATGTCGACCGCATGATTTTTATAATAGTCTATTCGCAGCCTTCCCCCGGCAGTCACCTCGCCGCTTAAGCCGGCATTTATTACCCGGTAGTCGAGCCCGATGTCTTCAATTTTCTTTTGAATCAAACCTGGAAAAGCCAGATGAATATTATTTAGTCCGTGACCGGAAGTCAGGCTGTCGCCGAAAAAGAGTATGTTCTTCATATAGTTGATAATGCCCCGGCAGCGCAGGGCTGCGAGCAATAATACAATATTTATGGTTAAAAATCCCTGTGTAAAGCCCTAAATCTTTAGCTTCGTAGCTTAAAATATCGAATCATGATTTCATACTCCGAAGCGCAGCTATCACAACTATCTATACACCATATCGGAAATAAAGTTCAGAACGAACACTTCAGTCTCTCCGAGCAGCCCCTGAGCCTGGACGATGAGCTGCTTGCCAGTTTGCTGATGCAGTACTTTCTGAAGCCCTTCGAGAAAGTAAACGAAGCCTACCGCTTTCACCACTCTTCGGGCGATTTGCAACTCAACGAAGTGAGCCATTTTGTGCGTCAGGTATTTGCCGACGAGGGAACTTTTCACGACCAGTCGCAGCAGCTTGCCCGCCATTTGTTCGACATCAGCAGTCACCCCAATATCAAATCGGGCGAACTCTATGTGGCAAGTTTCAAAGGGGTGCAAATGGAAGGGGAACGCTATGACGCCATCGGAATCTTCAAATCGGAAACCAAAGATACCTACCTGAAAGTTTTCCCGCAGGAAAAAGGATTCGGAATTAACTACGAGCAAGAGGGGATCAGTATCAATAAATTGGATAAAGGTTGCCTGATTTTTAATTCAGAAGCATCGGAAGGTTATACTGTGCTGGTGATCGACCAAACCAACCGCAATTCGGAAGCCGTTTACTGGAAAGATGATTTTCTGCAGCTGAAAGTCCGCAACGATAATTATAATCAAACGCAGAATGTGATGGGTGTGTACAAGAACTTCGTGAGTCAGCTCGACAGCCAGTTTGAAGTAAGTAAGGCCGACAAGATCGACTTGCTTAATAAATCCATGAAATACTTTAAGGAAAAGGAAAGTTTCGATATCGAAGAGTTTTCCAACGAAGTGATCGGCCACGAGGAGGGAATTGCCTCTTTTAAGAACTATAAACGCGACTATGAAGCGGAATTTAGTGAACCGATCGCAGATTCCTTTGATATTGCCGATGCGGCGGTTAAAAAACAGGCCCGCGTATTCAAATCTATCCTGAAATTGGACAAAAACTTTCACGTTTATATCCACGGAAACAAAGATTGGATTGAAAAAGGCTACGATGAAGAGAAATCTTTAAATTATTACCGGCTATACTTCAAGGAAGAGCAGTAAATACTCTGTTTTATTTATATAATACTGGTTATTTATTTGTATCGACAGAAAAATTTTGATTTTGTCTTGATTTTTTGAGTTAAAATATTTGTTTTCTTCATTTTTTATCTACTTTTGTTTAAAAAATGACGATGTTTTTGTGCTATTAATCAAAAACGACGAATTAAAACTCGAATATTATGAAAAAAATCGCTCCATTCCTGATTCTGTTGTTGATTGCTTCAGCGGCGGTCTTTGTGCAGCCCGAAACCATGTTTAGTGGTGAGGAAACATACAACAGTTCCGACATTGCCTGGATTCTAATCTCGGCCGCACTTGTTTTTCTGATGACTCCCGGACTGGCATTTTTCTACGGTGGGATGGTCAATAGCAAGAATGTGATTTCCACTATGATCAAGAGTTTTGTATCCGCCGGAGTGGTAAGCGTCCTTTGGGTCATGGTCGTTTTCAGTCTTTGTTTTGGCGATTCCCTGGGTGGCGTAATCGGGAATCCTACCAGCTATCTCTTTTTCCAGAATATTCTCTCAGGAGAACCGTGGCCAGGAGCGCCCACCATCCCTTTCGCCCTTTTTGCGATGTTTCATCTGATGTTTGCGATCATTACACCGGGTATAGTGGTAGGGGCGGTAGCCGAGCGGATTAAGTTTACTTCGTATATCCTTTTCATCGTTCTTTTCAGCCTCCTTATTTATGCTCCGCTTGCGCATTGGAGCTGGCACCCCGAAGGCTTTTTAGCTAAATTAGGCGTTCTTGACTTCGCTGGTGGCACGGTTGTGCATATCTCAGCCGGTTGCGCTGCTCTGGCCGGCGCATTGGTATTGAAACGCAGACGTTCACACCTATTTAAAATACAGACACGTCCGGCCAATATTCCCTTCGTATTGATCGGAACCGGTTTACTCTGGTTCGGTTGGTTTGGTTTCAATGCCGGATCGGCCCTGGCGGCGAATAGCCTTGCTGTGTCGGCATTTGGTACCACCAACGCTGCTGCTGCAGCTGCCGGATTGGCCTGGATGTTTTTTGATGTAATGCGCGGTAAGAAGCCTTCGGTTATCGGTTTTTGTATAGGAGCGGTTGTCGGGCTTGTGGCCATAACACCATCCGCGGGATTTGTAGCCATTCCACAAAGCATTTTTATCGGTTTCATCGCCGCCCTGATTTCCAACCTGGCGGTTGAGTGGAGATCACGTTCATCCCTCGACGATACACTTGATGTTGTTCCCTGCCATGGAGTAGGAGGCGTAGTAGGGATGCTTCTGACCGGAGTTTTTGCTACTACAGTTGTAAATCCGGCCGGGGCGACCGGACTGTTTTACGGAGCCACCGAGTTCTTTACAGCACAGGTATTGGGTGTGCTGATCGTTACTACTTATAGCTTCGCCGTGTCGTACGGAATCTTCAAATTAATCAACCTGATCGACCCCATCCGCGTATCAGAAGAAGAGGAAGAGAAAGGGCTCGATCTTAGTCAACACGACGAAGAACTCTTCTTTCAGCCTCTCAGCGTAAGTCCAGCTGTCGGCGCAGGTTTCAACGGTGCCAGTTATGAGGGCTCAGGCTTTACCGATCCTACAACGAAGGAAGTTCAGGACGAGGCTCTCGCAAAGGCTGAGTTGTAATTGCTTCCAGAAAAGCAATCAAAGCTTCCTTTTCGCCGTCACTCAGATTCAGCGGTCTAAGCAGCGGCGAAGTATTGGGAAAAAGCGGATCATTAATTTGGTCCGCTTTCGCTTTTGTACGGGGCATCCCAGCGTTATACATGTTAATGACGCCTTCAATATTGTCAAATATGCCGTTATGAAACCAAGGGTTTGTACGCATCACATCCCGTAAACCCGGGGTCTTAAACTTGCCCACATCTTCCGGTTCCTGCGTAAAATAATAGCGTCCTAGATCTTCGTATTTGCGCTGATAATAAGTCAGTCCCGCATTATGGAATTGCTCATCGGTGAAAAGCGGACCGTTATGGCAGTTGATGCAGCGAGCTTTCGTTCGAAACAGGTGAAGGCCTTCAATTTCTTTATCGTTTAGGCGATTGTATTGACCTTCCACGAAATAATCAAAATCAGTTTTCCGCGAGCTAATTGTTCGTTCGAAGGTAGCAATTGCTCGCGTTATCCGGTCGAGCGTAATCTCCCCATCCCCAAAGGCAGCAGAGAAAAGCGGTTCATAACCCTCAATTTTGCTCAGCTTCGATGGTAGCTCAACTGGGTTTTGATTCATTTCATGCGGATTTGCAATGGAAATCGGAGCTTGTTCTTCCAGTGAATTCGCACGTCCGTCCCAGAATAAAGCTTTCTGGAACCAGGAATTCTGAATACTGGGCGTATTTCGGCTGGTCGTTTTATGATCATTACCCACAGCGACCCGTCGACCGTCAGTCCAGTTTAAGTCTACCGCGTGGCAGCTGCTGCAGGAAATTTGGTTCGAGCCCGACAAACGCGGATCGTGGAACAACACCCGACCAAGCTGGATTTCTTCTTTCAGTGAATCTTTATTAATCGGTGAAACCGGCAGTACTCCCAGTTCGGCAAAAACGGCCCCTTTGTCCAAAAACGGTGCCGGCCATTGTTCCGGTGGGCGGCTGTAGAGCGCACGGAGACTGTCGGCCAGCACTTTCTTTTCCTGACTTCCCTTAAATGAAAACAAGGAAAGGGAAATTAACCCAGCAAGAAAAGCGAAAAGAGGCAAGGTTCTGAGTTGCATGATTAAAGATAAATTCTGATTCCAAAATTAAAAAAATACCGGTTCCCCGACGGAATTGTGCGGGCGTTTAACACCGACTGATCGCGATTGTTCTGATTTAGATACTGTATATCAGCAAAGATGCCTAAGGGAACCTGCTGTAAAAGATGATTGCTGATATATTCTGCTCCGGCGCTTATTTCAAGCACCTCGGCGCTGAAGTAATAATAATCCGGGTAGACCACTGTTTCCGTAAACACATTCTCCTGCGTCGGCGGCACGACAACCTCCGTATTCAGCGGAATGCGATATGAGGGGCTCAGGCTAATTCGTAAACGGTCGGCATTTTGAAAGCGGTGCGAAGAGGCGAACACTAAGCCCGGTTGTACGGTTTGGGCCATGAAGTAATGATCGGCCGCCAAATCCTCCTTCATTAAATGCCGGTATCTCAGCGATGCACCCATCTCGGGCTGCCAGCGCTCGTTTTGTTTTCGCTGATAGCTGTACGACAAAAAATAATCACGATTTACCGCACTATAATTGTGTGCCTGAAACACCGAATTGAAGTCCTGTCCCGATTGGTTCAGAACAGTCAGTTCAAATTGCTGCCGGCGTTTGTCATGCTCCTCACTAATCAAAACTGCTGCTGAAATATCTTCCTTACGGAAACTGCTGCGTGTAAAATAGTCTTTCCGGGTGCGCGTGCTGTGCGTGTTGTCGGTGTTACTTATCAGGTGTCGCATCCGCGCCTGAACGTTCCACCGATTAAGCTGTGTCTGGTAACTTAAGGTCCAGCCTACATGCCGGTCGTATCTTCTCAATACAGCCGTATCGCGAATCACCAGGAAGCCATACCCTTGGTTGCTATAGTAAATTCTGTCAGGATACAGAAGTGAATGCTTAAAATCATCGTTCTTATAAGCCACTCCCGCCTCTTCATTTCCGTATCCCCAGATTGCGCCAGCAGAAATCTGATGATTTCCTGTTCGCATACTTACTTCTGGTTTGAGCAACAGGCTGAAAGAGTTAACTTCTGTCCTAGGGTCCACCGACCCGGTAGAAGCATCTTTTTGATAGTCAGCGCCGAGGCCAATATATATTTTCTCAGGAATCAGGGAATAACTCATCAACGCGTTAAGGTCGTATCGCTGACGCTCGTACTCACCGTGTTTACCCGCGAAATAATAAAAAGGCTTCAGTTCATTAAAGAACCCGTCGAGTGTATTTGCCAGGCTGTCTTCCGACTGGCGGTCGAACAAAAAGCTCCCTGCCAGCGAAAAACGTCCCAGTCTTTTTAGACCTTCGCTGTAAAAGCTTACCGACTGTCGGGAGTAAGCTTCTTGCGCTCTCCGGAAGCTGCCCTCTTCCTGGCGAACGACCAATTCGGTAAGTCCGTACGAATCCGTTCCTGCCCACTCCAGCAGTCCGATACTTGTCATCGACAATCGTAACTGCTGTTGCTCTTGTTGCTCGCGCAAGAGACTGTCTGTACCGCTCTCGCTTTGGGCAAGTACAGGTACAGACAGACAGAGAATCAAAAAAATGCTGATATATACTTTCACCTTGTTTAATCAATAAAACTGCTTTCTCCTTTGGAAGGATCGGCTTTCTGAAGCACACCGAAATCGTTCGTTGAATTATTGGTGTCTTGAAGGATACGGCGGTTACCTACTTTCTTTTTGGTTTTTCGCACAAGCGATTGGCTGGAATATTGGCCTCCGGTTACAAAGGTTGCCCCGGCATCAAGCGTTACTGGTACACGTACCGGCACTCGACTGCCAACCAAGGGGTGCTGCGTCTGTACCGCGTCGATCACATACTCAACCGGGATCTGAGGATACGTATTGGTGTTTTCAGACAACTCGCGAATATCCGAATATGGATATTTGGGCCATTGTTTTACCTTCTGACTTTTATCTACCTTGAAGATGATATACGCTTCTCTTCCCCGCGCATCCATGATTAAGTCGTTCTGGCCAATCGAAAAGATGACATCTACATCTGTCGCCGGCATACTGAGGTCGGAGCCGAATGGCTTCTCACTCGGATTTATTGAACGCAGATAGGGGAATAGATACACTTCAAAATCTGCCGCGCTTAAATCAACGGTCAATTCAGGGTTTTTAATTTCAATTGGTTTATCTCCGTTGGCGTTTTGATAAGGTTTAGAATGGTTTAATGCGGTAGCGGCAATGATAATGCTTTCACCTGGTTGTACCGGATAGCGTTTTCCGGTACCATCGCTTGGAATCATAAAAATTGACTTGGCATAAACATAATCCTTGTTCGGGTCTCCAGCAGCGTTCATCCCTAACGATTTACTCCAGTCATATTGTCCGTTCGCCAGGAAAAATTCCTTCCCTGCGTCGTCATTTCCGCCGTTACCCGTAACCTGGGAAAAGTAAAGGCTATCAGCATATAAGACGGTGTTTGAGTTATTGTAGATTTCTACAAAGGCATCCCGGAAGGAAGCGCCCGTAGCGCCGTTTGAGCCCGCATAATAAACCTGTTTGAAGACGAAATCGCCCACCCGGCCGCTGGCCATTAGCGTGGCGTCGAGCGACTTGTCCTCGAGCAGCAATAAGCCGCTTTCGTTGGCGTTCAAATGAACGTCTTCTTCCGTGATCACGCCGCTAAGTTCGGTATAGTCCTCTGCGCTGATCGTGAGAGACGCTGCCATATCATAGGTTCCCGGGGTAATACTTTCAAATACAGCCACCCCCTCTGCATTGGCTTTTGTCTGATGCTTTTGCCCGTTCGTTTTGTTGGTCAGCGTTAATTCGGTCCCTTCAAGCGGCACCTCCACGCCGAGACTTCCGTCGACAGAGAAGGTGGCTGAAAAGCGGACCGGCTGGGTCGATGGACCGTCGTCCTTTTTGCAGGAACTGATCGCAAATGCAGCGATCACTAAGAGGATAAATGTATTTTTCATTGTTTAGCTGGGGTTGGTTTGATAAGGTAAATTTGTTAAAATTTTAAACTGATACCGCCCGTGATACTGACCGGATTGTTATACTTTAGTTCGAGGATCGTACCGTCGGGTAGTTCTTTATAATATTCCGGGTGCAGGTCGAAGGCATTATAGGCCGTTAGAGAAAAGCGTAAGTTTTTGCGTATTTCCTTGGCGATAGACATGTTAACAATACCATAGATAATTGGCTGCGATCTATCTTTTCCTGGCGAAAGTTTCAGTTGCCCCAACACCGGATCGTCCGGATTAAAGTTTTCAATTGCAAAGTATTCCAGCTGATCGTTGATATAAGCGATGGGATAATGGCTCGTCTTGTCCTGATAGATGGAATTGAGCCAAAACAAATCGGCATTAAAACTTACAATGAACCCTATTTTTGGAATATGCGTGGTGCTGCCCAATTTGCTCATCAAGGAGTACCGTTCTGACTCCTCAGGATTGAATAAACTATACCAGATTTTATGACCATCGATCTCAATGTCTTTTTCTGGCACCTTGACCCGTACGGCTGCATTTTTATAGAAGTTATAACTCAGCACAGTGCTAAAATTGAAGCTCGTTTGGATCGATTGAACCTTTCGGGTTGAGAGCATAAACTCCAGTCCATGATTGTCGGAACTTACATCGTTCCTTACCTGATAGCTGCTCAGGCCAGCATAGTTGATCATATTTCCGGTCGGATTATATTCAGCCTTTTCCCCGGGGGTATGCCGCACCTCATACTCCGGCAGTGTATAATTCCGGAAGCTTGCGGTGGATGCAAAACCGTTGCGGTTTTTCTTGAAGAAGGCAAATAGAGAGGACGAAATAAAATCATTCTGATAGCGTACGCCAATTTCAATTTGCGTAGCCTTTGATGATTGCAGGTGACTGTTATCCGGTATATGCTTGTCGGTAAACATCAGGTTGATGCTTTGATCGGCATAGCCGGTATAATATTGAAGCAATGGAATGTCGATCCATTCCGGAGCAGGGTAGCGATGCGCCAGGGTGGGCCCCTTCACCGATATCCCATAGGCAGCATTGATTTGCCAGTTTTTATTCAGGGAAAGGCGACTGTTGATACGGGGCTGCAAGTAACCCTTTCCGTTTTGAAAGTCATACCTCAGTCCCAAGCTGGTTGAAAACGCCTTTCCCGCAATCGTGGTACTGACCTGATCTTCCAAATATAAGCCTAGGTTTTGCAGGGATGGTGTGTATTCGTACGAATATGGTCGCTCGTTCTGGTCGCCCGATAAGAATCGGGGCCGATCACCATCCATCACAATACCTTTACCTCCGTTGTTCGAGTAGGAATAATTCGCTCCGAAAGAAATCCGATGATCGAGCGGTCCGCTGCTGAACTGTCCCGACAAATCCATATTCGTACTAAAACTAACCGGATTTCCCAAAATCTCCTCTTTAGCCAAGTAGTTTCCAGGAATCCAGTAACCCTCGTAGATTCCGGTGGTGTCTTTATTCGTATAAGGCTGTGGCGAACGGTTCAACTGCCATTGCGTGTAAGTCTCCTGATTGCTTTCGCTATAGCTTGCCGTTAGGTTTATGCGCTGAAGAATAGAATGATTCAGCTTTGCAGATAGCCGGTTCGATATTCTAATCCCTGAATTTTTGGAATACGTCAGGCGTTGCGAAGCATCGTCCGGATCTTGTTTCACATCATCCAGACGCTTGTTATAGTCGAATGAAACCGTATTTTTTACCGCCGAGCCGAAATTCTTCGTCCACATCAGCGATTGGGCAACCCGCTCATACTGGTTCATCTTATCACGCGGGTCCGAATTGCTGTTGGTATAGTTGAAGTTCGCATTCAATGCGCCCCAGCGGCTTCCCAGAGCGAAGCCCTTGCTCAGGGAAGAGCTTACCGATGCTGCATTTACATTGGTTGTAAACTGATAGGGTGTGTTACCTGCCTGGCGCTCAATGATAATCGCTCCATCGGTCAGTTCGCCATATTTTGCCGACGCTACTCCCTGGATTACCTCAATGCTTTCAATGCTTTCAACCGGTATTTCCCTTAGGTCAAGCCCCTGATAAGGGACATCAAAGGAACCAAAGTTGCCGTTACTTTTGATAATAGATTTGAGCATGCCATTTGCCGAAAGGCTCCTGCTTTGCATATTCGCGTCATTCGATTGAATAACACCATCCATAATAATGGCCACGCCGAGCGAGTTATTGATGTCGTAAAGCTGGTCATTCGAGTTCGATCCTGATGTCAAAGGACCATTCCGAAGCGTAATCGTTTGTGGATTGTTGATTACCGGTGCCTCGGTAGCTTTGCCGGGAAGCGTATTCAATACATCCATTAAACTGAAGGCCTGCACCTGCCGTATCGCTTCTTTATCAAATACAATAGATGAATTCGAACTTTCACTGATCTTCCGTTCAGGGGCCACGCTCACTTCCTCCAGGTTCAGGCTTAGCTCTTCCAACACAAACGTATTTAGCGGTTGAATGTCCTTCAACGCGAGGGTACGCTGAATCGTTTTTTTTCCTACAAACGTAATCTGAACACTTACTTCTGTGGTATTTGGACGAATATTAAACTTAAAGATACCCTCCGCATTCGTTCCTAGCTGAACGTTTCCCTGCGTATACGAGATGCTCGCGAATTCAAGCGGCCTCCTATCTTCGTCAACAACCCTCCCCGTAAAGGTGATCGGTACCTGAGCAAGTGCAACAAATGAAGTGCTCGTGAAGCAAAGGAGTAGGCAAAAAAGTAATCGGCGATGTATAAGAGCCATTGTGTAGCGGAGTGTTCTGAATTTCGAGGGACAAATGTAGTATTTATTTTGAAACGTTCTAAATAAGACTGCAATAATTTAATTATTTGCGTAAGTTTGTATACATCAAATCACAAAGAACATCATGGAACGCATCTGGATCTATCAGGCAAGCCGCGAATTAACTGCCGAGGAAGCTATTGTTATTTTGAAGCGATTAGAGGAATTTACCGGAGGATGGAAAGCGCATGGCAAACAACTGGCGGCGCGTGCAGAAGTACGCCATAACCGTTTTGTTGTTATTTTCCTGAATGAGCAGGTTGCCGCAGCAACGGGATGCTCCATTGATAAGTCGGTTCACTTGCTCAAAGCCATCGAGCAGGAATTGCAGATTGATCTCTTTGATCGTATGCGAATAGCCTATCGAAAAGGAGATACCATTGTCGATGCCTCACGCGATGAATTTGAGCAAGCAATTGCAACAGGAGAGGTCGATGAAAATACCGTCGTCTTTGACAATACCGTTCAAACCAGCCAGGAACTGGAATCCCGTTGGGAAGTTCCTGCAAAGGAAAGCTGGCACGCCAGGGTATTCCAGCTTTCCGTTTAGAGATATATTTAACGATCGTCGGAAGCTTATTCCGGGATCTTACTGTAATTCATATAACGCACAATCGTACGCGCCTTTCGGTTAATGTAAGCCGTCGGCTTGTCGGGTGTCCAGCGCCGCGGATTAGGCAATACAGCGGCAACGAGTGCAGCCTGTCGTTTGGTCAGACTCACAGCAGGCTTATTGAAATAATGTTGGGTCGCTGCGTTCACACCATAAAGGTGGGGGCCCGTCTCTATCACATTCAGATAAACCTCCAATATTCTTTTCTTGCCCCAGAAGGCCTCAATCAGCATGGTAAACCACGCCTCGAAACCCTTTCTAACCCACGAACGTTGCGGCCATAGAAAGACGTTCTTGGCTGTTTGCTGACTAATCGTGCTTCCTCCGCGGAGCGTATTTCCAGACTTGTTTTTCCGGTACGCTTCGTTGATAGCCTGGGTGTCGAATCCCGCATGACTGGTAAAATGCGCATCTTCACTTGCTACCACCGCCTTTTTCATATTGGCCGACAAGTCGTCGTATTTCACCCACTTACGTGCTGTTTTTGGTTCTGAATGCGCTGAGTTTTCAAAATTCCGCTGGATCATCAACCAGGTTACCGGAGGGTTCACAAAGCGGTATAGCAATACCCAGGCAATGCTGAACAGCACGAAATACAAAGCGACTTTACTTAGAAAGACCAGTGGACCGGATCTCTTTTTTTTCTTTTTCTTTCTCGATTGACGTTTTATGGCCATAAATGCTGACAAAAAAAAGGCTACCTGTTAAGATAGCCTTCTGTAGTTTTAAAAGATATTGATTATTCGGCGATTACTTCGAAAGGAACCTGTACTTTAACTTCTTTGTGTAAGTTAAGGTTAGCGATAAACTCACCAACGAATTTAGGCTCTTCTTCAAAAGTAATACGGCGACGATCAACCTCGAAACCTTGTTTCTTAAGGGCATCAGCAATTTGAATGGTGTTAACCGATCCGAAAATCTTTCCGCTTTCACCTGCTTTGGCGCCAATGGTTAATTTCACTGAATCAAGTTTGCCAGCAAGCGCTTCAGCATCTTGTTTAATTTTATCTTGTTTAAACTGAGCTTGTTTAATGTTCTCAGCTAAAACTTTCTTGGCAGACGAAGTAGCCAGTTCAGCAAATCCCTGAGGTATCAGGTAATTACGTCCGTAGCCATTTTTTACGGTTACGATATCGTCTTTCTCACCAAGTTTCTTGATATCTTGTTTTAGAATAATTTCCATGTTTCTTTACCTCCGTTTATTTTAATGAATCTGCAACATAAGGTAATAGACCGATATGGCGAGCGCGTTTTACCGCCTGAGCAACTTTACGTTGAAATTTCAAAGAAGTTCCAGTTAAGCGTCTTGGTAAAAGTTTACCTTGCTCGTTGATGAACTTCAATAAAAAGTTAGCGTCTTTGTAATCGATGTACTTAATACCATTCTTTTTGAAACGGCAGTACTTCTTACGGTTATCGTCCACTTTAGGAGCAGTAACGTATTGAATTTTTTGTTCTTTCGCCATTATTTTGCCTCCTCAGTTTTAGGTTTTTTGTTAAATGCACCGCTACGTTTTTTCTCGTTGTAAGCAAGAGCATGTTTATCCAAAGCAATGGTTAGAAAACGCATAACACGCTCGTCGCGCTTATACTGAAGTTCCAGTTTGCCAATAAGTTCACCTGGAGCCTTGAATTCAATTAGGTGATAGTATCCGGTAGATTTTTTCTCCATTGGATACGCTAGTTTTTTCAAACCCCAATTATCCTCATGGATAATTTCGGCTCCGTTTTCAGTAAGGAAAGTGCTGAATTTGGAAATAGTTTCCTTCGCAATTTCATCTGATAACAACGGGGTAAGAATGATCACTGTTTCGTACTGTTGCATTGTTCAGTTTTAATTAATAAGTTTTAATTCCGCGCTAAGCGGGATGCAAAAGTACGAGGAAAAAATTATATATACAACAGGCTGTTAATTATTCCGTTGCGTTTTCAGAGATTATTGAGTGGCAGTTCTCGATTTGCGGAATGTAATCTCGGTGCGGCTGTTCAATTCATTGGCCTGATCGTTGGGTTCGCCGTTGCTAAGTTCGTAGGAAACCATCGGGAAACGATCGCCGCCACCCTGAGCGCTCAGGCTAACTTCCTTTTTCATCTCTTTTCCCTTCAGCCACTTGGCAATTGCCATGGCGCGGTCGGTCGATAAGCGGTAGTTTTCGTCCGGATTTCCTTCTCTGCCGGTATTACCGGTAATCAGCACCTTTCCAACGCCCCGCTCATTAATCATGCGGTAGGTCTCTTCCAGTGTAGCTTCCGAACCCTCTTTAAATTTCGCCGATCCATCCTCAAAAACATCTGCATTTGGCAATACCAGCTTCATCTGGGTAGGAGTCTCTGTAAACTTCAGGGCACTCTCTTCCATATCCAGGTTCTGGCCCTGTGCTGTACTCAGGTCGCGTGTTTGCGGACCGTTATCGGAATAGGCAATCGAATCGTTCATCGAAAGTTCAACTTCCTCTCCCTCTGTGTTATCCTGCGTGTTGTTCTGATTACAGGCAACCAAGCCCAGTGCTGCGACGGCTAAAAATGTGGTTTTGAAAATTTTCATAGTTCTTTTGATAGCTAATTCAGGTCAATTGAAAAGTTAACGCTAAAATACGCTTTTTGTTTAACTTTTCCCGATTAAGCTGTACCTTCGTAGCAATGGATAGCTTTATTGTTTCTGCAAGAAAATATCGTCCGGCGACCTTTGAAACCATTGTCGGACAGCAGCATATCACCGGTACTTTAAAAAATGCGATCAAGAACAATCAGCTTGCTCAGGCATTTCTGTTCTGTGGTCCCCGCGGTGTTGGTAAAACCACCTGCGCCCGTATTCTTGCCAAAACCATCAATTGCCAGAACCTGACGCCGGAAGCAGAAGCCTGCGGCACGTGCGACAGCTGCCTTGCGTTCCAGAACGGTAACTCCTTCAATGTTCATGAGCTCGATGCCGCCTCCAACAACTCGGTGGAAGACATCCGGAGCCTTATTGAACAGGTACGCATACCGCCGCAAGCCGGTCGCTATAAGGTGTACATCATTGATGAGGTTCATATGCTGTCTACGCAGGCCTTCAATGCTTTTTTGAAAACATTGGAGGAACCACCTTCCTACGCCAAATTCATTCTGGCTACTACCGAGAAACATAAAATACTACCCACCATTTTATCCCGTTGTCAGATCTTCGATTTCAACCGGATTCGGGTAGACGATATCGCGAATCACCTGCAAAGCATTGCTGAAAAGGAAGATGTTCGTTACGATCAGGACGGACTCCACCTCATCGCCCAAAAATCAGATGGTGGCTTGCGCGATGCGCTCTCCATGTTCGATCAGCTCGTCAGCTTCTCCGATAGAAATCTGAGTTATCAGGCGGTGATCGATAACCTCAATGTACTCGATTACGACTACTACTTTAAACTCACCCAGGCTATTCTCGAAGAAGATAGCGCGCGTTGCCTGCTATTATTTGACGAGATATTGGCTAACGGATTCGACGGCAGCCATTTCATTTCCGGACTGGCCAGTCACTTCCGGAACCTGTTGGTTGCGAAAGATATCCAAACCATCAAATTACTGGAGGTCAGCAAAACCATCCGCGAGCGCTATTTAAATCAGGCGGAGAAAACCAGTCAGGGGCTGCTGCTTTCGGCCATGAACATTGCCAATCAATGTGAAATCCAATACAAAACCAGCAAAAATCAACGACTGCAGGTGGAGCTCGCTCTTTTGAAGATGTGCCATATCTCGGCCGCCGTCCAGCTCAGTAAGCTGCCGCTGAACGCAGGAGAACCGACCGAGTCGGTCAAAAAAAAAACGAATAACGGAAACGGCTTAACTACCGAAAAAGCACTCTCCGCCTCGGAAACCGTTGTTTCTGCTCCTGAAGTGGCGACAGAGAAAGAGACGACACAACCGGCCGACTCTATCCCGGCGCATACTCAGCCGGCAGGAACACAGCCTGCCCAAGCCTACGTTGAGTCAGTACCACCGGCGGAAGTTAGCCCTGCAAAACCCAAGTTGTCCTTTCCCAAGCTAGGCGAGTTTAATCTCGGCGCAAAAATCCCCAGTCTCAATTCCGTTTTCGACGAGAAGAAAGTCGACGAAGAGAAGGGCCCCGTCTACGTCACCGGCGATGCACAGGACAATTTCGGCGAGCAAGCCTTTATGAACCACTGGACCGCTCTGGCCGAAACGGTCAAGTCGGAAGGCAAAATCAGTCTCTACACGGTTATGACCGCCAATAAGCCCGAGCTGAAGGAAAACTACAAGGTCAACATTATTGTTGAAAACGCCATTCAGCAGCAGTTGCTTATCGAGTCGAAGGTTGATGTACTCAATTACATGCGCCAGAAGCTCAATAATTTTCAGGTTGACCTCATTCCCGTAATGCAGCAAAACCACGTCATTCGCAGGCCCGTTACCGACTCCGAGAAGTACCAGGCCATGGTTGCGCAAAACCCTCTGCTCGATACCTTCCGGAAAGAATTCAATCTCGGGTTCGAATAAAAGAAAGCGCAAAGTTTGCCGAATTCCATAATTAAGCCTTATTTTTATAACAAAATGGATAGGTTCTGCAAGACGTGCCCTAAGGGTTTACGTTTCTGTTTGAGCACATCTAAAAACTAAGACAGATGAAAAGAAGAAATTTTATTGCTAGCTCCGGCCTCGCATTAGGTTTGCTAACCCTCAACAGAAATTCCCTTTTCGGAGCGCTTCAGGAAAGCGGCTATACCTTCAAAGCCCTTCGCAATAATATCGGAATCTTTACCGAAAAAGGCGGAACCATTGGGTGGCTCAACTCAGCCGACGGAATTGTCGTGGTCGATTCTCAATTCCCCGACTCAGCCGCACATGCCATTGCAGAGTTAAAAAAACTCGGTAACCGGTCCTTCTCCCATCTGATCAATACCCATCACCATGGCGACCATACCGCCGGAAATATCGCCTTCAAAGGTCTTGTCGGCAGTGTTGTAGCCCACAGTAATTCGCTGCATAACCAAAAGAAAAGCGCCGCCAACGAAAGCGAGCAGCTATTCCCCGATACCGTCTTCTCGAAAAGCTGGGAGCTCAAAACCAGCGACGAAATCATCAAGGCCCACTATTTCGGTGCCGCTCATACCAATGGCGACGCCATGATCCATTTCCAGAACGCGAACGTGGTTCATATGGGCGATCTGGTTTTCAACAGACGCTATCCTTTTATTGATCGTTCTGCCGGAGCCGATATAAAAAATTGGATCAGCGTCCTCGACCAAGCCATGGGTACCTTCGACAGCGACACCCTCTTCATCTTCGGTCACAGTCGCGACCCTGAGAAAGTCACCGGCAACCATGCCGATATCAAAGCCTTCCAAAACTACTTGCAATCCCTGCTCGCCTTTATGGAGACCAAGGTCAAAGAAAGAGTCAGTCTGGAAGAAATCATGAAAACCCAAAGCATCCCCGGCGCCCCCGAATGGCAGGGCGATGGTATCGAACGCAGTTTAAAAGCAGCTTTTGAAGAATTAACAGGAGGGTAATATCCTTATCTATATTTAATTTCGTTGTTCCGGAAAATTCAAAATTTGAGATTGGTATTGGATGGCGTTGATGGTATGTATCCGCAACAGGAGAAAATATACTTGATTGGGTTAACCATATATTATGGCGAATATTTCCACCATCAGACGCTTGTTGATGGCTGTATTATTCATAGACGCAATGAAGCTCAACCGTCGATCCCAAAAAGCTAGATGAAATCACGTAGGATCTTTTCACAAGACTATCCTCAATAAGTAGTCGCGATCCAGAAAAGTAACTAGAAGATGGTAGATATATCCCGTGAGGATCTTCAATATACAGATTTAAGCCATACCCGTTCCCAATATATCCGGAGCTAATGGTAAGAGTTGGCTTATCAATTATTACTTTCTCATTGACTTGGAAGATAATTGGAGTATCATCAGGATTCGCTCCGATTGAAGTCGGTGTTTTATAAACCAGTGGAGCATCAAGACTCCCATTTTGTAATGTAGGATAATCGGTATTTTCTTCAGCCTTTACTATCTCTACCCAGACGTCGAAATTCAAAGGAGGTCGACCTGGATTTGTTTGCAAGAAACTTAGGTCAATAGATTTAATAATTATTTGTTTTAATACACGATCTAAGACTTTCACTTTTTTGCTCGCCGAGACAATTTTACTGTTTTCGTCACTAACTCTGAGCGTAATGATATACTCGCCTCCTTCTAAATAGGTTATAGAAGGATTTTTGTCGTTGGATGTAGTACCGTTTCCAAAATCCCACTCGTAACGTGTTCCATTAATTGATGTGTTATTGAATGAATAAACCTCTGAGGTTGCCAGTGTTGGCACATTTGAAGGATCGCCTTGAATTTCAAAAGCTGCTTTCAAGGGGTCAGTCGCTTTTTCACAACTAATGAGAGATATTGATAATAAGAACAAAAAAAAAGCTTTCATGGTTGACTGTTGTTTTGTCACTAAGGGGTATTCGTGAAATAATTTATTTAAAGATAGTAAAGCATGAACGATATTCCCCTATATCACCCGGTTGGCATCCCTCCAAATGGCTAATTCCGAGAGTTTATTATTTAAGGTCAACAGCACCCGTGTCGGGGCAAAGTGAAACAACGATTCCCTGAAATTCTTGTCGTTAATCAATGCACTATCGAGCAGTTCTACAGCGGGGATTTCACTTCCTTTGTTCTGAGCAAATGCGCTAAAGAAAACCATTGTGCATAAGGCGATGATAAGCTGGATCTTTTTCATAGTGAAGGATTTTTATCGGTACTATGAATATATAGGATTTATACGATCTTATAGCTATCCCAGCTGCTTTTTTATCCACTTGTCCCATTTTTCCTGTGCTTTCGCGTCGCGTCCATGCTGCGTTTCCTCATCGTATTTTAAATACTCCTTATAATATTGTTGGTTAAGTTCTCTGAATTTATTCCTGACTTCTTCTTTCCAATTCTCTCCAAACTTTTCCTTGGCGATTTCCTCTTCAATCCGATTCGCAGCGATATGAGCAATGTAATGGTGTCCCTGTTCGTGATTAAGCAGGCGCGCTTGCGATTCGGGTCTAACCTTGCTTTTATCCCAGAAACTGGCATCTTTCTGCATATCAACCTTTGTCTTCACCTCCACTTTATAGTGTTTCCCTTTCTTTATCGCTGTGTCGATGCGGTAATAGACCCTGGAGTTAATATAAACAGGCATTTGAGCATCCTGGGGAGGAGTCGCTTCAAAATCGCTGATCTGTATAAGCGGAATTTCGGAAAGTTTATGCTGTGAAAAAGCCGTACTCTCCATGAATAGGAAGATGACTATAAACGTAAAGAGGTGTTTCATATTAATTGACTTGAACCGATTGCTAACTTATTCACTTCGCCCCATCCAGCAAAGCTTGATAGTGCTTCCGCCGTGCCTCGCGGTTCAGCGGAATCACAAAGTCGTCCAATTTCTCACCTTCGATGCCGAAGGCTTTGATGGAGATTTGTTTGGCGCCGTAATCTACCACATGCACGTTATGAACCGATTTGGCAATGCCGGGAGGTTTAAGATACCAGCGCGATGCATCAACATCCCGCGGACGGACACCCAAGCCTCCGTCGCCGATGTACACAATGCCGTTGGCACTTGCCTTAACCTCCAAAATCGGAACGGTTCTTTTCATCGAATGATCGTGCCCGGACGATACTAAATCCAGTTTATACTTTTCGAACAAAGGAACCCAGGCCCTGCGACGCCCTTCGCCGTCTTCGTAAGCCCGAACGCTCGGATAAGCCGGGCGGTGATACATCGCACCCAACCAACGTTTCTTCGGCCGCAAGTTCTCCAGTTCTTTTTCGAGCCACGCCCGCTGATCGCCATTGATGCTGATCTCCGTATTCAATACTACGATAGACGTATTCTTATTCAGGTTCGCGGTATAGTAAAAATCGTTCTGACGGTTCGGCCACCAGAACATCTCTTCAAAACCGATATCCATATCGTGGTTCCCCCTGGAAGGGAAAATCGGCAGCAGTCGTTTATCACTCGTCGTCGTTTTCTCAAAATGATCTTTCAGCCAGTAGAACAATTGCGACCAGTGTGCAACGTTCGTGTAATCGGCCGTATGAGCCAGGGCAATAATCCGCGGATTCTTCTCGAACAAGTCACGCATCACGGAATTCATCCGCCTACGGGCATTGTTTTCTTCTACGCGGTCGTTACCCAGGCGCGAATCACCACCGATAAACAAAGTCACCGCCCGGTCGTCTGCCGGAGCTGTGATAAACGAATATTCACCCAGTCGTTCCCCATCGCTTTCTACTGTCACATAATAGCGCGTAGAAGGCTTTAAATTATTCAGATAGGCATGATGGTAGTACGACTCCATCGGCTTCTCATCCTTCTGCAGCGTATAAGCCCCCGAATGGATGGTCTTCAGTTGGTTCGCATAAGTCTCTGTTTTTCCGTTTCGGGGTTTGGTATCGTAATAAAGAACGTGTTTTTTACCAGGCAGGGTAGTCGCCCAGGACACCACCGCTTCCCGATGGGGGTGACTTTCAAACTGCACATACAAATGCAAGGGTTTGGTAGATTTCGGTAGTGCAACAATATGCGGATCCTGCGCAAGTGCTCCAGGAATAAAGCACGCCCAGAATACTGAAAGAATAAAGAGTCGACCTAAAATTTTTTGATTAAGCATAAGAGTCATTTTTAATATCATTTGAAAAACCTATTCCGGAATCGTTCAGAATAGTCCTTCTTGGTTCTTTTTTATAAGTTAGCAGATAAACAGCCAAAGGAGCGAGTATATGTGAAGCTCGCATCAATACCTCCGTATACGCCCCGAAGCCCAGAGCCGTCATTCTCGAAAAGGCCGTTAAAGCGGCCCAGAAGAACAGCCAGTTCAGCAAGTATTTGTTCGGTTTGATAAGGACCGCCATCGCTACCAGAATATCCACCCAACCAATCACCTGCATGATCAGTAAGGCCGTCGCTTCCGTAAATCGAAAACCAAACACATTGTTAAACGAACCAATAATCAGGTCGATAAACTGTGGATTCCCCATCAGGCACTCTGCGCCATGCGTAATAAATACCACCGCCAAGGCGATCCTTAATATCCAGGAGCAGGCTTTTGCGCGACTAAGCTCCGAGAAACGATTCCGAAGCGGCCAGGCCAGCAACACCAGCACTGCCAACGGAGTTGTATAGCGAAGCGCCTGTGCGCCTAGTGTCAGTTCGCTGAAATGGTATCCCCCCTGGTAGTATCCCGCCCATGCCTCGAAAAGTACGTACAGGAAGATCGGAATCAGGAAAACTGCCCTTGGCAAAAAGAAGTTAACCAACGTCAGCAACAGAAAAACGGATACACAAATCCTTTCAATCGCATAAGCCTTGGCATGTGCAATTTCCATCACCATAAACATGTAGTTTCCGAAATTAGTGTGTTGAGCCCGGAAGAAGACAACGGTCAAACCCACCGCATGCAACACAATCGCTAAATTAAGAATATGCCGAACGGACCGAAGGGTAGAAGGATTCATGTAATGGTTTTAATTGGTCGCCGACTAAGATATAAAAATATTTTTTATCCGCTCAATAGCCGTTTTACTGCGGCATTACAATGCTTTCTCTTAACGTTTCCGGATTCGTGTGCCTCGCTTTATCAATTTGGCAATATCTAATATATAAACTTTGAAAATAAGTAGTTCAATGCACGAGATAAAGTTAAGATCATTTTAGGGGAGTAGCTCGAGCGTTGAATAAGCATTCGGTATTATTTTGCTTTAAGAATAAAAAGGGGCAAAACGCCCCCTTCTTAGGTTAATTGGTTAGTATAAAGCAATTTCGAAGCTAAAGATGCGAACTATTGTAAATACTACATCGCTTTTTATATATACATACCCAAATTTTATAGGAATCTTAAAACAGTATCCGCCTAACAAAGAAAATGGAAGTTTACTAAATATAATCACGGGAAAGGGCTAAGCGATTTCGTAATTATTGTCGTTTTTCATCGCAGTGATTATCAGATTATTCGTAAATTACCTTCGCTAACCTTACTTACATTTACTGCTCAATTATACCACCAACCATCGAAGCAATGCGTAAACCAATCCTTAAAGCCTTTTTATGTTCTCTGGTTATCCTATTCGGCTGCGCGCGTACGAGTGCTCAAAAGCCTAACCTTGATTTCGAAGTGCACGCCATTGGTTACCCCACATACTGGGCTAATTTCGGAAGCGCCGATTATAAAATCTCTATCGATTCAGCGAACGCAAAAAGTGGTAGATATTCCGCTGTGATAGAGAGCATGAACGCTGAGCCCAATTTCAAAGCTCTTGCGTTCAATTTGCCGAAAAACTATAAGGGTACGTCCATTCGTTTAACGGGATATATCAAAACCGAGAATGTAACGGATGGATACGCGGGACTATGGTTGCGGATAGATCCGCAAATCGGGTTCGATAATATGCACGACAGAGGGGTTACGGGAACGAACGACTGGAAGCAGTTTGAAATAACGCTGCCATTGAACCCAGAGAAAACCGAACGGATTGTTGTTGGAGGATTGCTGGTGGGGAAAGGTAAAATGTGGCTGGATGATCTTCAGGTGTCGATCGACGGGAAGGATATCGACGACCCAAACCTTGAAATTTATGAGAAAGAAGCGCTGCCGGCGGAGAAAGACAAAGAATTCGATCAAGGTTCTTCCATCAATTTTTCTACGCTGAGCAAAAAAGACATTGAAAACCTTGAATTGTTAGGACGAATCTGGGGATTCCTTAAATATTATCACCCTGAAGTCGCCAGGGGAAATTATAATTGGGACTATGAGCTGTTTAGAGTGTTACCCGACTACCAGGCAGCAAAAAACAATCAGGAACGAGACAACGTACTCGCCGCCTGGCTCGCAAAATACGGTGAATTGCCTGTGTGTGCTGATTGTAAACCGACAACCGAGGATGCCGCGCTGAAGCCCGATTTATCCTGGATCGATAGGTCAAGCCTATCCAAAGCATTAAAATCCGGCCTAAAACAGGTTTATGCGAACAGAAACCAGGGAGAGCATTATTATCTCGGAGTTCAGCCTGCCGGTAATCCCGACTTTAAAAACGAGAATGCTTACGCGGATATGCCCTATCCCGATGCAGGCTTCCGCTTGCTGTCGTTATACAAGTTTTGGAATATCATCGAGTATTTCTTTCCCTACAAACATTTAACCGATAAAAAATGGGAAACTGTCCTAAAGGAGTATATCCCCGCATTTGTAAATGCAGAAGATGAGTTGGCGTACGAGCTTGCTGCTCTCAAAATCATTGGCGAGGTGAACGACACCCACGCCAATCTATGGGGAGGAGCCGACAAGCTTTTCGAGTTGAGAGGCAATAATTTTGCTGCCTTTCGAGCAGAGTTCGTTGAGGATAAGCTTGTGGTAGTAGACTATTACAATCCGGAACATGCTGAAAGCAGCAAACTGAAAATAGGCGATGTGATCACCCATATCAACGGCAAAACAATTGAATTTATCGTCGATAGTTTAAAACCTTTTTATCCCGCTTCCAATCGTCCAACCATGCTGCGTGATATTTCCCGCGATCTGCTACGCTCAAGCCAACAAAGCATGCAATTGCGATATCTGTCTAATGAACAAGCGCAAGAGCATGACATAACCTTCTACAACAGGGAGAAGCTCAATATGTATTTCTCCTATAAGGTCGACAAAAACGCAAAGTCGTTCAAATTACTCGATGGAAATATCGGTTACGTCACGCTTGCAAATATCAAGAACGAAGACGTTGCCGAAATCAAAAAGGCCTTTAAAGACACGGAGGGAATTATCATCGACATACGGAATTATCCTTCTGCCTTCATGCCCTTTGCTTTAGGCTCCTATTTTGTGTCAAAACCCAGCCCCTTCGTTAAGTTCACCATGGCCAACCTAAAGAACCCAGGCGAATTCACCAGATCCAAAAGCCTGGAAATTCCCCCTCAAGGCGAATCCTACAAAGGCAAATTGGTCGTCCTCATCAACGAAGTCTCGCAAAGCCAGGCCGAGTATACCACCATGGCCTTCCGAGCAGGCGATAACACCACCATTGTGGGAAGCACCACCGCAGGTGCCGACGGCAATGTATCGCTCATCCATTTGCCTGGGGGGTTAAGGACCATGATCTCAGGTATTGGAATCTACTACCCCGACGGAAGGGAAACACAGCGCATAGGAATTGTTCCGGATGTTGTGGTTACGCCGACGATTGAGGGTATCAAAAAAGGAGAAGATGAGTTATTGAGGAGGGCGGTGGAGATTATTACGGCAGCCGATAAACGTATTTAGTTTTTCACAAACTATAGCTCAAATTCGACAAATTAATCCAAAAGTTCTGGAATTAACAGGATAAACTTAGAGATGGAAAGAAGAAACCACTTACGGCGAAGATATTCGTCTTTTCGGCGATGGCTGGATTCTTATCCTCTATCGTGATGTTCATCGCTTTCTCTTCTACTTGGTTAATCGCATTTTATATTTCGACTGAAGTTCTGTGACAAGTCTGCTTAAGTCAGCTTCGTTTTCTTTCGTTACATACACCCAGATTAACGCCACCGGTTGCACCTCACTACCAAAGATTAAATATTGCTTCATAAACACCATCGTCTGAAACATATTCCAGGGGTATTCCTTTTTGGAGCCTGAATAAACGATTTCTACTCCCCTCTCGTTAAAATCATATACCGTGTTCGCTTTCCCCTTTTGGCGTTCAAACTCTTTCATTACCAAAAATTTTTTCACTAAGGCGTAGCGGTCAAAAAAAGGTATTGCTATTAAGATCAAAAAGAAAATTAACAAAAAAATGTAGGTTGCCGATGGGTTAAGCACTTCGTTGGCATGCGGCGTTCCGCGCTGACCCGAGTCGATTGTATGTTCAGGGAGACTAAAGAAACCAATCAGGACGTAAACGATGGCTGAACTATAAAGATAGAGCCTCGCTCGATTTCGCTGGAACCACAGGGTCTTTTCCAAGCGCTCATAATTTGCCAGGTAGTTTTCGTCAGTAATTTTTAAGTCAGTCATTTCTTAAAGTTACATTTTCCTTCTATTTCTGAAAGTGAAAAGGACCATATTTGGACGATCCTACGGGGTGGTCGTGTTACTCAGGAAGTCCTAGACTCCGGAATTCAGCCTTCCACTTTTTGAAATAGGCATCAATGGTGTCCATCGTTTCCTGCAATTGGAATTTAGGGTCTGCGATAATAGCGTCAAGTAGGGTGTTAAAATCAGCTTTTTCTTCCATGATCTTTTTTTGAAGACTTTGGTATTCACTTGAGTTCATCTCAAACCTGCTCTTGCCATTAGTTTTTGAGGATGTATCCATGGTTTATTAAGTTGGTAAGTTAAAGATGCAACCTCTTGAATTAAGTGATTTTCTTTTTATACAAAGCCGTTGAAATTTTATAGCAATGAGAGAAGTATACTTTATTTTACACGTCACTTAGATTTTGCAGATATAAACTTTATTTTCGGGCATGAACTATTCGTGTATTGTTATCGACGATGAGCCGTATGCCCTTGGCGCTATGGGCGACCTGATTGATCGCTGTCCGCAGGTTTCGCTGAACAAAACGTTTCTGAGTGTCGTAGAGGCTTTGGAGTTCCTGAACGAAGGGAATGCGGTGGATATTGTTTTCAGTGATATCAATATGCCCGACATCAACGGTTTGGAAGCAGCCAGGTTGCTCACACCCCATTGTCGGTTTCTGGTTTTTGTAACGGCCTATCCCGATCACTCGCTTCAAGCTTTTAATGTTCGGGCTTCCGGCTTCCTGTTGAAGCCTGTTGGGTTGCTAGAACTAACGGAGCTAATCAGTTCATTTAAGAAAAATGATGACGCGCTGCTATCGGCTTCTTCTGCGGAACCTACCAGCGAAGATTCGATCTTTATCAAAGGAGGCCTGAAAAATCAGTATGTGCGGGTTAATATCAACGACATTGTCTATATAAAAGCCGATCTAAATTATAACTGGATACATACGACAACAACCAAACATTACACCTATGCCTCCCTGAGCAGCCTGGCAGAAAAACTCAAAAGGAAAGGAATCTTCATAAAAGTTAGTAAGTCGGCGTTGCTGTCAACCATACATATTGAGAAGGTAGACGGTAACACGGTTCACCTGTCCAATAAGGAGTGTGTTACTATTGGCGCAACCTATAAAGCCTCATTTCATGAGTTTATCAAGAGGCATAGCATCAATTTTTAAGCGCGAGACCTGGACCTCGCGGGAATTACGGGTCCATGCGCTTTGCTGGCTGCTGTTTGGTATCTATGAAGCTTCAGCTGTGTTCAGCATACAGGGAAACCTAGGGAACCCATGGATTTACCTGACCTATTTTATTTTTAATATCTCGTTTTTTTATACGCATGCTGGCTTTACGCTGCCTGTAGCACTAAGTCGGAAAAGAGCCATTGCCTGGCGGCTTCCCTTGCTGCTACTCGTGCAATTGGGAATCTATATCAGCATTTCCATGACTATCAGCTATATAACAAAAATGATCAATGGTACTGAGGAAGAGATGGTAATTAACGGCATGTATCTTTTCAACGTGTCGTGGAGAGGTTTTTATTTTATGTTATACGGTACCGGCTACTACTTTCTGGATCAATATATTCAGAGGAAAAAGGAGCAGGCTGAGCATGATAGACAAATGAAAGAACTCACGGAGCAACTTCACCAAATGGAAGTCGATTATCTGCGTGCGCAGATTAATCCTCATTTCCTTTTCAACACCCTTAGCTTTATCAACTATTCCGCAAAACATTCTCCGGACGATGCCGAGGAAGCGATTGTTCTACTAAAGGAGATACTGGATTTTATAACTCGGGGCGCTAACCAGAAACAGGTGACCGTCGAGCAGGAACTTCAACAAATGGAAAAGTTGATCAGGCTGAACCAACTCCGCTTTGGAAAAAAGCTATCGTTCAAGATTGAAAAAAACATTCAATCAAGTCATCAATCGGTGATACCCATGGTGCTTTTGACCTTGGTAGAAAACATTTTCAAGCATGGCGATTTCCGAAACGACCGGCAACCCGTCGTTGTCCGGGTAGAAAGCGATGGGTCCAGAGTGCGTTACTTTACAAGAAATCTGATGGCAAAGAACAGCGCCATGCACTCGCATGGTACCGGCCTTGCGAACGTCGCCTTACGGCTGGAGAAAACATATCCAGAGAAGCACCGCTTCGAATACAGGACCAAGAACAATGTATTTGAGGTGGAGTTGGAGGTGAGGCTTAACTGAGGTCCGCAATTATGCTTCAGCAGCGCTTTGGCCAAAAAATAAAGCGTTCGCCTCCCGGTTCTGCACAGGATACTCTGCCTTCTCTAAGGTCTTTTTGGCGGGCCAGCGCAATCAGGACAAAGGGTTGCTCGTGTCCAGTAGCACCATATCCACCAATTGTGTGATTATTCAAAATCAAATATGTCCTCCTCTTTTGGGTACGGTAAGTAAAGCAAGTTGGAAAATTCCAAAGGCTCCTTTAGTTGCTCATTGTGCTTACGGCAGATAATCTTCTTTAATGCAATTAGATTGGCTTGATTGGTATTCAATGGTAACACTTATGAGCATTTTCCAAAATTCGCTTTTAAGAATTAAACATTCTTCTTACATCGGGCTGGGACCAAACAGACCCTTTAGGCACCTATAGGTTAGTTTTACGCCCCATAAAAGACCTTGAAAAGATTTTGCTTTCATTTGCTTTTTTAAACAAAGTATTTAGATTTGTAAAGCCTTAATCGATCAACCGATCCAGAACCGTTAGGGCATTCGACATTTTCTTAGAGATATTTTTTGTTTCACACTTAAACAGGAATGAGTATGGCAAGATATGTACATGGAATTCACGGGCCCTTAGTGGGCAGTTTAGGCAATTTGGTAGCCAGCAGCTGGCGGGGCATCCCTTATTTGAAGTCCAGGCCCAAGCGGAGGAAGGCGTATACCCCGAATGAACGGAAGAACCAGGGCAACTTCGGGATGACCACCAAGTGGTTACGACCGCTTACTGAGCACTTGCGTGCGGGCTTCAAAGGCGATAACCCGCGGAGGTGGGGCTTTAATGGCGCCAAATCGTATCTGCATGCGCACGCATTGATCGAGGAAGGCGGTAGTAAGGTTATTGATCCTTCCAAGGTATTGATCAGCCAGGGCGATCTGCCTTTGGGTAAGGGCTTTGAGATGCATTTTGATGAGGAAGCGTTCGAGCTCACCGTGCGCTGGAATCCAAAGACTCCCAAAGGGGGCGCGGCTTCGAACGATAAGCTGATGCTGGCGGTTTACGATGTGGAGGGAGGTGAAGTCTTCGGGGAGGTTTACGGTGTATCGAGGAAGAAGGGGATGGAAAGGGTAGAACTGCCCTCTGGTTTGATCGCTACCTATCACGTCTATGTAGCTTTTGTGGCCGCTGATGGCAGCAGCCGCTCGGACAGCCTGTATCTGGGAAGCATTCGTGTGGGAGAAGAGGAAGAAGGAGAGGAGGAGGATTTAGGAGAGGAGTTTGTTGAAACCTCCGCGAATAGATCCGTATCGCAGAGCGCTGATTCTAAACAGCCGCTAAGTCAAAGACCGCCCAAGAAATTGGAACCATCGCCATTAGATCAACATAAACATATAGCATCGCATCGATGGCAGTCCACTACCTCCTTGCGGCAGTCCTTTAACTATAGCTACAGCTATACTTATTCTGATGGATCAGGTGTGAATCGGGCAGAAAGTACTTCCCGGCAGTACCATAAAAAAACGACCGCTGGTTTCCCAACGGCCGTCACCTTTACA